>Ga0209543_1000104_pt1 | contig 124685 bp, 111 predicted proteins | sample MesohylFT_FD_187296 | JGI IMG/M metagenome (GOLD analysis project Ga0209543, IMG submission 187296) | Host-associated microbial community of the marine sponge Aplysina aerophoba from Gulf of Piran - sponge mesohyl, lysed by freeze-thaw... | ecosystem: Host-associated > Porifera > Sponge >... | reverse complement strand
GGGTCCCGCCGATGGCTATCCACTCCTCGGGCTTGGAGGCCCACAGCACATGTCCGAGGGTCCTCGCCGCATCCCGGGCATATTTACCCAATCGGCTGATCCGGGCCTCCAAGCGGTACCGCCGATAGCCGGAGGCCAGATCCTCGGGCAGATTCACATCGTTGAACGCATCGGCCAGATTGATCAAAGCGTCTTGGAGGTGGCGGCCTGCGCCCAGCACTGGTTGCTCGTAGTCGGGATGGCGGGTGTCGATGCCCTTCTTTATCCGGTATGACACCGGGTACGGGTCCTGTTGCCCCGCACCAGTGCGAGTCCGCAAGTAATGGACGAAGGCCGGGCCGAAGAGGGCAGATGCCGATCGGATTTCCTCGGTAGCGAGGCGAATGGCGTCCAGCCGCTCATTGCCGATCGGCCATCTGGCCGCTCGGGCGACGCTGACCACCGCCCCGCTGCGCCTCGAAGGATCCCAGACGGAATCGCATAGATCGGCAATGTCGCCTTCGGACACTTCGTCGGAGAGCGCGTCGGTGGCGGCGTCCTCCAGATTGTGGGCCTCGTCCAGAATCAGGTGCTTGGAATAGAGCAGCCAGTCATCCCAAGTCACCAGCAGGGCATGGTTGAGCACGGCCACGTCAGCTTGGGGGAAGAGATCGCGGGCCCGCCGAAAGAAGTCCCGGTGGTCGAGCGGCTCCTTGGGTGGACCGCCCGGCGCCTCAGCCACGCTGAGCAGTCGGCGGATGCGTCGTAGTTCGGGAATCCTCTTCTCGATGGCGCCGGTGCGGAGATCGTCCCATTCGCCGGTTCTGGTTTGGGCCACCCAGCCGCAGAGAATGGCGAGGACCAGGATCCCGGAATGAGAGAAGGCGGGTTGAGGCGGCCCTTCGCTTGACGCCCCGGCAGCCCCGTTCGCAGAGGCGAGAGCATCCAATTCTCCGTCCAGCGAGTCCAGGCTGACGTAGTTGCCCATGCCCTTGAGCAGGACATAGACGAACGGGCCGAGGTCTTCTTGAAGCTCTTCTAGGGTCGCCATCACCTGGTCTTGAAGAACCTTGGAATGTGGGGCCACGACCACGGGCCGCTGGGCGGCCGCGCCATATGTGATGGCCGGCGCCAGATAGGCCAGAGTCTTGCCGGTTCCGGTGGGAGCTTCGATCAGCCGTCGACCCCCGCTATGCAGGGTGTCGGCAATGAGCTCTGCCATCTCGGTTTGCTGCTTGCGGGGTTCTCGATACTGGCCCATCAGCGTGCCGCCGTCTTGGAACATCTCGGTGACGGCATCAGGACTGAATGGCCTTGCCGGCGGCTTTGGTTGCGGCGGCTCGGGAAGCGGCACGACATCCGCCAGAGCTATGCGTTCAGATTGCGACGACAAGAATGCTGCCCACGGGTGGTTGCCGGTTTGGAGAACCCAACGTTGGAGACGACGCATTGGGGAGCCTTCATCCATGGCGGCCAACAGCCGCAGCAGTACTCGATGCAAGAGCAAAGCATCGTCGAGAGCGCGGTGAGCACCCCGGGGCTGGTCTCCGAAGAAGTGTCGGGCCAACTCGTCCAGACTGCGGCCGTTCGGAGGTATTCCGCCGTCGATGTTGCCGACAATGCCCTTTCCCGCCCGGGGGAAGACGATGTGAGCTAGTTCCAATGTGTCGAGCCGCTGGTAGTCGGGAATCTGCTCCCCAAAGGCATCAAGGAGCAAGAAGTCGTACCCATGCCCGTTGTGGGCGATCAGTGGGCGATTCCCCACAAAACTGCGGAAGGAGCGCAACGCCTCCGCCGGTCGGGGGGCATCATCCACCATCTCTTGGGTGATGCCGGTGAGTTCCAGAGTCTGAGGGCGCAGACGCCGGGAGGGACGAACCAGGGTCTCGAATCGATCGGTCTCCTCGCCGTCGCGGACCAAAACAGCACCAATCTCAATGATCTCGTGCTGCGGCGGGTGGGCTTGGTCGGCGTTGGCTTCCAAATCGAAGATCACGTACTCAGAAATCGCCACGGGGCGAAAGTATCCGAACAGTGGTGCAACAAGGAACCCGCCGACCGGCTTCTAGACCGCTGAGACTGAACAATCGTCAAGCAGGTGTGGAATGCAGATCGAAGGGTGGGGTTTGATAGGGGCGGCTAGTGTTCCTTAGAGCGGAACATCATTCCGCAACAGAGCGAATCGAGAGGAATGCCTATGCCTGATGTTGTCGGCTACCGGGCCAAGATCGGGGTCATCGTGCCGTCGACCAACACCGTGGTCGAGCACGACTTCGCTCGGGTGCGGCCCCCGGGGGTCACGTTCCACAGCGGGCGCTTTTTGGTCGAGGCCCCCGATTTGAGCAGCGACGAGGCCTTTCTCCATTTTCTGGACCTGATCCGCCAGACCATCCCCACCGCGGTACACGACCTCATGACCTGCAAACCCGATCACCTGCTGATGGGGATGTCGGCCGAGACGTTCTGGGGAGGCAAGGAGGGCAATGCCGCATTCCAGGCTCGGGTGACGGAGATCGCCGGTGATATCGGCATCACATCGGGGGCGGCGGCCTGCAACTCGGCCCTGGAGCGGCTCGGCGTGTCGCGAATCGCCTGCCTGACGCCCTACCAGCCGGCGGCCGATGAGCAGGTGTACGGCTACTTCACCGAGTGCGGCTACGAGGTGAAGCGGGTCCACGGCCTGCGCTGCGATTCGGCCACGTCGATCGCCGACGTGACTCCAGAGACTCTGGTGGAGGTGCTCAAAGGCATCGACGGCGACGACATCGACGCCATCGTGCAGTGCGGCACCAACTTGTCCATGGTGGAGGTGGCCGACCAGGCCGAGCGCTGGCTGGGCAAGCCGGTGCTGGCCATCAACGCCATCTGCCTGTGGCACGCCCTGCGCACGCTGGACATCAACGACCAGTTCGTGGGCCACGGGATGATGCTGCGCGAGTTCTGACCGATGCCACCCCGCGTGGTCGTCGTCGGCGCCGGCCCTGTCGGGTGCGTGGCCACCGCCGAGCTGGCTTCAGGCGGCGTCGAGGTGACGCTGCTGGAAGCTGCTCCCGAGTTGCCCCGTGAGTTGCGGGCATCGACGTTCCACCCCGCCACACTTGACCTGCTCGACCGCTTCGGCGTGGTCGACGAGATGGTCCAGCGAGGCTTGATAGCCCCCCGGTTCGCCTATCGGGACCGGCGCCAGGGAGTGGTGGCCGAGTTCGACCTCACCGCACTGGCCGATGTGACCGACCACCCATTTCGACTGCAATGCGAGCAGTTCAAGCTGTGCGAGATCATGCTCGACCGGTTCCGCTCGATGGCCAATGTGGCCGTCAGGTTCGGTGCCGAGGTGGTGGGCGCCGTCGATCACGGCGACTGCGCCTCAGCCCATCTGGCCTCCGGTGAGACGCTGGTGGCCGATGCGGTGGTGGCCGCCGACGGCGCGGCCAGCGCGGTGCGCAAGTCGCTGGGCCTGGGCTTCGACGGCATGACCTACGAAGACCGCTACTTGGTGCTTTCCACCCCATTCGAGATGGCCGACCACCTCGCCGAGTTGGCCTACGTCAACTACATCTCTGATCCCGATGAGTGGCTGGTGCTGCTGCGAACTCGGGATCTTTGGCGGGCGCTGTTTCCCGTCGGAAATGACGAGACCGACGACGAGGCGCTCGGCGACCAGAGCGCCCAGCGGCGGCTTCAGGGGATTGTCAATCGCCCTGAACCCTACGAGGTTGCCCACCGGACGATTTACCGGGTCCACCAGCGGGTGGCCGACCGCTTTTTGGTGGGCCGGGTGGTCTTGATGGGAGATGCCGCCCACATCAACAATCCACTGGGCGGCATGGGCATGAACGGCGGCGTCCATGACGCGGTGCTGCTGGGGGCGTCTTTGGCTGCCATGCTGCGGAATGACATCGGCGCCGACCGCCTGGCCCACCACGCGGAACTGCGGCGGAATCTGGCCATCGACTACGTGCGGCGGCACACCCACGACAACGCTCAGAGCCTGGCCGCCCCCGACGGCGCCGCCCGCCAGCGGGCCCTCGACCAAATGGCCGCCCGGGCCGCCGACCCTGATGAGGCCCGGGCCTACATGCTCCAGGCCAGCATGATCAACGCAGTGAATGCCATGAGCGCCGAGCTCGAGGAGGTCGGCGTGTTACGGGTTGGCTGAGTGTTAAAGCGGCCAGGCAAAGCGGCGAGGGTTGTTCCCTTGACCGGAACACTGTTTCGCTTTAGTCTCCTGTCGTGCTGCGGAACCAGTTCCGCAGGACTATCGGCGACGATTACCGGGGGTACACTCAATGCGCTGCGCCAACCTTCGCCTCTTGCTCGCGACCACGCTTGTTGTTTCGCTGGCCAGTCTTCTGGCTGGTCCGGTGGCGGTCGCCGACCATGGCGGCCCGAGTCACAACGGGGAGATGGTTGAACTGTCGAAGACCGAGGACATCGCCGACGGCGAGACCGTGACCGTGATGGCCAGCAGTTTCTTGCCGGGCAACACGGCAACGGTGCTGACTTGCTTCAACTTTCCGGTTGCCGGTCCGGGAGACTGCGACTTCAGCAACATGGGGCAATTCACAGCCACAGTCGGCGAGGACGGAACCGCGACCATTGACTATGTGGTCACGATGGTGCCCGACAAATGCGACGAGAGCACACCGTGCTATGTGATCGTCTCCGACGGCATCGGGCCGAGTTCGAACTCTGCCGCCCAATTGGTCACGTTTGCCGCTGCTGCGCCACCCGAGCCCGAGCCCACGCCCGAGCCCACCCCGGCGGCCACCCCGGCGCCAACCCAAGCCGCGCCCGAACCAGAACCCACGCCCGAGCCCACCCCGGCGGCCACCGAGGCCCCCGAGCCCACCCCGGCGCCAACCCAAGCCGCGCCCGAACCAGAGCCCACCGCCGAACCCGAGCCGGTTGAAGAAGTGGCTGCCCCGGCCACCGATGACGATGACGGAGGCAGCTCGGTGTGGGTGTGGCTGCTGCCGGTGATCATTGTGGTCGCGGTGCTGGCGCTCATCGGGCTGTGGCTCATGCGCCGCAGGGCAGCCACCTGATGTGACCGGGTACAAGGTGGCGGAGGGCCAACGTGATCTCCGGTCGGCCATCGCCAAGAAAAAGAGAGCGGGCAATGCACGCTGACGGCTCAGCCCAGACAACCGGCGAGATGCTGGTGGAGGACATGACCGCGGCCGAGCGCGAGCGGGCTCGCCGGGTCGACCGGATTCGGCCTGCGCTGGGCGAGCGGGCGGAGGAGGCCGATCGGGCGGGCCAATTCCCCCTGGAGCACGTCCGCACTATCTCCGAAGCGGGCCTGCTGGGTCTGACGGTGCCGGTGGCCTACGGGGGACTCGGGGGCGGACTGCGAGACTTGTCAGCCGCCACCTTCGCCATGGCCACCGCCTGCCCGTCGACGGCGCTGGCCTATTTCTTCCAGTGCAGCGGATCGTCTCGAGGCCTGCTGCCGCTAGCCGCCATCGACGCCGGGCTGTTCGCCGACGACGAGGTGCCCATCGTGAGAGCGTTCGGCGAGAAGGTGCTGCGCCGCATGGGGGCAGAAGGCCGGTGGGTAGCCAACTTCGCCAGCGAGTCGGTGCGTTCCAAGGATGCGGCGGTCACCATCGCCACCGAGGCGTCGCGCACTGCCGGAGGATGGCTGGTGAACGGAGTCAAGTCTTTCGGCTGCGCCACCGGAGTGGCCGACGACTACCTGGTGACGGCCAAGCTCGACACCGGCGACACGGCCGAGCACCTGGCCGTCTTCTTGATACCCCGCGACACGCCGGGGGTGGGCGAGCGGGCCAAGTGGGATGCCATCGGGATGCGGGCCACCGCCACCCACGGCATCGTGCTTGAGAACGCTTTCGTACCAGATGAGAATGCCCTGGCCTTGCCGGGTACATTTGTCAAGATGACCCAGGTAAGCCGGGGGAGCTTCGTGGGCAACCAAGTGGCGCTGTCGTCGGTTTACATCGGCGCAGCCCAGGCAGTGTACGACTTCGCGCTGGACTTTTTGACCACCACCACCTACCACGGGACCGACGAGCCCATCGGGGGCAGCGACCTGCACCGGCAACTCCTCGGCAAGATGCGGGCCCACCTGGACACCGCCTACCTCTGGGCCCGCCGCCAGATCCTCTTGGAAACCGCCGACCCCGAGGTTCTCCCCAAAGACGATGTGGTGGCCAACTGGCGGATAGCCAAGGGTGAGATCGCCGACAACTGCTTCGCAGTGGCTGTGCAGGCGCTCAAAGCCTGTGGAACGGGCAACACCGGAATGTCGGGGGCGGTGTCCCGGGGTCTGCGCGACCTGTCGATGGGCTTGGTCCAGGGGTTTCCCGCCGAGAGGGGGCGCCTGGAAGCGGCGTCCTATCTGATATTCGGCAAAGAAGGCGACCAGTTCGGCACCGTCGGGGGCCAGCGGTGAACTCTGGCACTGAGCGCCAGCGGATTGGGAACGACCGGTGAACCCGCTCATGAGGCTTCCCTGGTTCGGCCCCGGATTGGGCGCGTTCCTGTACCTGACGGGGATGAACGACGAGGTGCTGCACCTGTTGGGAAGCTGGTGGCTCGACATCGGCCGCTGGGGGCAGACTGCCGCCGTGCTCGTCGTGCTCGCGCTGGTGGCGTACTTCACCCTGGAAGCGCTGAACCGACGGCGCTCGGCCTATCGCTCCGCGGTGCGGGCTGCCGACGCCACTCGTCCCCCGACCCCGCAATCCCCATGACCCGCAATCCCCATGACCCGCAATCCCCATGACCAGGAGGGATCCGTGACTGCCACTGCCGACCGCCGCTCTCGATTTGCTCTGCTTCGGCAGGCCGGCCTGGTGCTGTTCGCCGTTCTGGTGGCCGCGGCCTGCTCTCAAGCAGCAGATGAAGCCGAGCCAGCCGCCCCGGCGACAACCCCTGCCGCCACGGCCGCCGCCACGGCAACTGGCGGGGCAGCCGTCGAACCGGCCGCTCCGGCCGCAGAACCCGATGACAACCAGCCAGACGAGCTTCCCGCTGCCACTGATGACTCAGGCGGATTGGTGCCCGCGGGGCCGGACACCCCCGGCGTCACCGACGACACCATCACCATGTCGTTCATCATCACCGACACCTCCCAAGTGGCCGCCGCGTTCGGCTGGGAGACCCCCGACGAAGGCGACCGAGAAGCCCAAGTTGCCGCACTGGTGGAACACTTCAACGCCCAAGGCGGCATTGCGGGACGCCAGATCGAGGCCAAGATCACCGTGTTCAACGCCATCACCGACGGCCCGGTGGCCGAGGAGGCCCTCTGCAACGCCATCACCCAAGACGACAGGGCGTTCGCGGTCGTGATGACCGGCCAGCTCCAGGAGAACGCCCGGCCCTGTTATCACAACGCCAACACCCTAATGTTCGACGCCACGCTGTATCCGGTGGACAACGCCGGTTTCGACGAATTGGCCCCCTACTACTGGTCGCCCCTGCTCCCCTCCTACGACGACTTGGTGAGCGGCCTGGCCGACGCTCTCATCGCCGACGGCTGGTTCGACGGGGCCACGCTGGGGATCATCGCCATCGACTCAGAGCTCAGCCAGCGGGTGTACGACCAGCAATTCGCCCCCCGGCTGGCCGCCGCAGGGGTGGAGGTGGCCTCCTACAACACCATCGACCCCACCGACGGCACATCATTCAACAACGACCAGCTCCAGGCCATCATCAAATTCAAGGAAGCAGGGGTGGACAAAGTGGTGGCCATCGGCGGGTCTCGCCTGGTGTCATGGTTCATCGAGACCAGCATCACCCAGAACTTCGCCCCCGCCTACGCCGTGACCAGCTACGACGCTCCCGAGTTCAATGTGTTCAACTTCCCCGAGATGATGCCGGGGGCCAGCGGCATCAGCGTGCTGCCCGGATACGACATCGAAGACAGCCAATACGCCTTCCCTGCCACCGATGCCGAACAGGAATGCGCCGACATCTTCGCCGACGCCGGGCAGGAGTTCACCGAACGGGCCAACATTCGCACCGGGCTCATCTTCTGCGACGTGTTCCGCTTGCTCGCCGCGGCGAGCCCGCACATTGCCGAGGTGAGCGCTCAGGGGGTGAGCGAGGGGGTCTGGAGGCTGGGCGACAGCTTCCAGCCGGCGTCGGTCTATGGGGTGGAGTTCACCGAGGGCAGCTATGCAGGCGGCGACAAATTCCGAACCTTCCGATTCGACCCCGAATGCGAGTGCATGGCGCTGACCGGCGACCTGGCTGACTTCGACGGATGATCGGCCGAGATGGGCAACGAGGCTGAGGGGCGACCGGACAATTCTCGGCTCCTGACCGCAGTCTCCTGGCAGGGGGCGGCTCTGGCATCGCCCTTGCCGGTGCTGCTATTCCAGCGGGAAGAGGTCGCCGACCGCCTCAACCTGTTGGGCGCGATCACCGGCGAGTCTGCGCTGATAGGCGCGGTGGCGGTGATGGCCGCGTTGGCCATGCCGCGGCTGAGAGACAAGCTGCCCGCGGGACTCACGCTGGTGCTCGGCGGGCTGGCGGCAGCCATCGGGCTGGTTCTGATGGCTTGGACCGTGGAGGTCGCCCTGTTCACTTTGGGCGGGGTGCTGCTGGGGTTGGGCGCGGCACCCGGTTTGGGGGTCCATCGGATCTTGCTGGCCACCGATTCCCGTACCACCGATCGGTTCCGCACGATGTCGTGGTATTGGGCGGCGGTGGCCGCAGGGGCTTCGTGGCCTCTTGTGGCCGCCATGTTCACCCCGTTGGCCTACGAGACGGTTCTGTGGATCAGCGCTGCGCTGATGCTGGGCGGGACGCTGCTGGTTGGACGACACTGCTTGGTCCACGACGAAGACCATGAGGTGGAGTTCACCGTGGCGCGGACCGATGTTCCCTGGGCCCGTCGGTCCTACGGTGCGGCCTTCGCGGTGGGGGCGGTGGTGATCGGCGGCGCCGACGCCGCCCAGTCGCTTCTGCTGGGGGAATGGCAGCGCAGTGCCGCCCAGAACGCCGCGGTGTTGGCCGCGGGGACCGGGGGCGCCGCGTTGATGAGCCTGTTCGGGCCGTGGTACCACCGATTGCACCGTCTCACCGGCAGCCGCCGCTCTGACGCAATCGGGACCCAGCTTGTGGTCGCCGGAATCCTGGTGTCTTTGGGAAGCGTCTCGTTCACCTACATCGGCATGGTGGTGTGCTGGTTGGTGGCCGGCGGGGCCATTGCCCTGGCCGCCGCCGGACTGGATGCCTCCGTCTTCGCAGCGCTGGCACCCGCAGTGCGCCGAACAGCAGCCGCCCGCCAAGTGCTCTGGGCCGGCCTGGGCGGGGTGGTTGCGTCGCTGGTCAACGCCCGGGTTGTCGGGACTTGGTCGGACCAGTGGAAGGTCGGGTGGCTGGGGCTGGGGCTGGTGGGCGCGGGATGGGCCATTCGCCGGTTCGCGGCGCCTGCTCGCGACGCGACGACCGCCGTCGCCCTCGCCAAGGCCACCACGGTGCCCCGCCGGGTCTTCCGGGTTGACGAAGACCAGCCGCTGCTGGCGGTGGAGCAGGTGTCGGTGGCCTACGGATCGGTGCAGGTGCTCTTCGACGTAGAGCTCGAAGTGGAAGAGGGCGCGGTAGTGGCCCTGCTGGGCACCAACGGCGCCGGCAAGACCACGCTGTTGCGGACGATCTCGGGGCTTGAGCCCACCATCGGCGGGCGCATTGTCTATGCCGGCTTGGACATCACCAAGGCCCGTCCCACCTGGCGGGTGGGTATGGGTTTGCACCAGATCGTGGGAGGCGAGGCCGTTGTCGGCCCCCTCACCGTGGCCGACAACCTCCGCCTCTTCGCCCACGGGGCCGGCCCCAGCCGTCGCGAGCAGGCCATCACCGAGGCCTACGGGTTGTTCCCGCGCCTGGCCGAGCGCTCGAACCAGCGGGCGGCCACCCTGTCGGGAGGCGAGAAGCAGATGCTCTCTTTGGCCAAGGCCATCATCGCCCCTCCCCGCCTGCTGCTGGTCGACGAGTTCTCCCTGGGCCTGGCCCCGACAGTCATCGCCGACCTATTGCCGGTAGTCCGCCGCATAGCCGACCAAGGCGCCGCGGTGCTGCTGGTGGAGCAGTCGGTGAACATTGCGCTGTCGGTGGCCGACCACGCCTACGTTATGGAAAAAGGCGAAATCGGCTATTCGGGTCCCGCGGCCGACCTCAGAGCCAGACCCGACCTGCTGCAAGCCGCCTATCTGGAGGGTCTGGCCCAGGCTCTGAGCGGCAGCGAAGGGCGCGAGCCACTCGCAGGGGTGCAGTGATGGGCACCTTCGACGTCTCCGGCCCGCTGCTGCTGCTGGGCACGATATTCGGCTTCGGCTACGCCCTGTTGGGCATCGGCTTGGTTCTCGCCTTCCGCTCCAGCGGCTTCATCAACTTCGCCCACGGGTCTATAGGCCTGGTGGCGGCGGCGATGATGTCGGTGGTGGTCAACGACTACGGAGTGCCCTACTGGGTGGGCTTCGCCGGGGCGCTCATCGTGGCCGCGCTGATCGCCGCCGGCATCGAGGCGTTCGTGGTTCGCAAGCTGGCGGCCGCTCCCAAGGTACTGTCGATGGTGGCCACCCTCGGAGCGGCCGAGGCACTGCTGCTGCTGGCGCTGTCGTTCTCCAAGGGAGGGTTGGGCGGCGGGAGTTTTCCCCAACCGTCGGGATTCCCCCAATTCGACCTCACCGTTTTCGTTTCGCCGTCGGCGACCGCGCTGTTGTGCCTGTCGCCGGTAGTGGTAGGCGGGCTCTATCTGTTCCTTCAGCGGAGCCGGTTCGGCCTGGCCATTCGGGGTGCGGCCGCCAACCCAGATTCGGCCACGTTGTCGGGCGTCGACCCCCGCCACATGGCCATGCTGTCGTGGGCGCTGGCCGGGGCCATCGCGGCGTTCGCGGCCATGCTCATCCTCCCCAACCAGTCGACGGTCACCGCCGACGCCCTCGGTCCCGACTTCATCATCCGCGGTCTCGCAGTGGCCGCTTTGGCCCGATTCGCCAACCTTCCAGTGGCGTTCGCCGCAGGCGTGGGGATCGGCATGGTCGAGCAGATCATGGCCTCCAACCCCGAGGCCACCGGGTGGTTCGAGGTCGCCCTGTTCCTGCTCATCTTGGCGGGCGTGGCCATGCAGGTGCGGGTCGGCCGGGAACTGCCGGAGAGGTGGTCCAGCCTGGCCCCCAGCCGGCGACTGCCCGACGCCTACCGCGATGTGTGGCTTATCAGGAATCTGGGGTGGGTGGTCGGGGGGGCGGCCGCGGTGGCCGCTGCGCTGGTTCCGCTCGGAATGAGCAACCGATCGGCCTTTGTGCTGTCCACCATCGTCGCATTTGCCACCATCGGCATCTCGGTTAGCTTTTTGACCGGCTTGGCCGGCCAGCTTTCGCTCGGGCAAGTGGCCTTCGCCGCCATCGGTGCGGTGGCCGGGGTTAGGGTCGCCACCGATACCGGCAGCCTGCTGCTGGGATTGCTGTGCGGTGGAGCAGTGGGCGCGTTGGTATCGGCCGCGGTCGGACTGCCCGCGCTGCGGGTTCGGGGCCTGCTGCTGGCCATTGCCACGCTGGCCTTCGCCTTGGCCACCTTCAGCTGGCTGCTCCGCCAAGACTGGGCGTTCGGCGCGGGGTTGTCGTCGCGACCGGCCAATGTGCTCGGCATCGACCTCACCACTTCGCGGGCATTCTACTTCGTGGCGCTGTCGGTGTTCGCCGGCGTGCTGGCCGCGGCCAGCGTGCTGCGCCGCTCTTCTTTCGGACGCTCGCTGGTGGCGGTGCGCGACAACGAGGCCGCGGCCCGGGTGTTGCAGATCGCCCCCCGGCGCCTCCTGTTGCAGGCCTATGCCTTCGCCGGGTTCGTGGCCGGCGTGGGCGGAGTGATCCTGGCCATGAGCAACACCTTTGTCACCCGCAGCATCTTCACCCCCAGCGACAGCATCAACGTGGTCTCGCTGGCCGTCATCGGAGGCCTCTCCGAGCTGACCGGCCCCCTCTTCGGGGCGGCCTATCTGATCGGGGTTCGCGAGTTCTTCGACCTCGAGCTGTCGGCGCTGGCCGGCTTGAACGCCGCGTGGCTCATCTTGATCCTGGAACAGCCGCGGGGCTTCCACGGATTGCTGGCCTCCACTCGGCAAAACCTCATCGACCAGATCGCCCGGCTGCGGGGCGTCGATCCGGTCGAGGCCCGCCGTGAGCCATCCGACCATGAGGCCAGTAAGGCCCTGGTGGCAGTGGCGGCCTCAGCTGAATCGTCGAGCCCTGGCGGCGTGTTGTTGGAGGTGCAGGGACTCACCAGGAACTTTGGCGGTTTGGTCGCGGTCGACAACGTGTCGTTCAGTGTGGCCGAGGGGGAGACGCTCGGCCTGATCGGTCCCAACGGGGCGGGCAAGACAACGCTGTTCGAGCTGATAAGCGGCTATCTGCGCCCTCATGCGGGCGCTGTTTCCTTCGACGGCGCCGATCTCACCCGTCTGCCGCCCGAGGCCCGCAGCCGCCGAGGGTTGGTGCGCTCATTTCAGAACGCTCCGCTGTTTCCCACCATGACCCCCCGCGACATCATCTTCCTGGCCAACCAGCGAGCTCTCCACCACGGATTCGTGGTCGGCGGATCGCCCACCGAGCGCCGATTGGAAGATCGCACCGCAGAAACGCTGGCCATGTTCGGCCTGAGCAACCTGGCCGATCAGCCGGTCAGCCTCTTGTCCACCGGCACCCGCCGCCTCGTCGAGCTGGCGGCCAACGTGGCGCTGCGCCCCCGCCTGCTGCTCATGGACGAGCCGTCGGCGGGCATCGCCCAAGCCGAGACCGAGGCTCTGGGAGAGGTGATCGCCCAAATCCGCCGCTCCTACGGCATCACCCTGGTGGTGATCGAACACGACATGCCGCTGTTGACCTCGGTGTGCGACCGGCTGATCGCCATGGAAGTGGGTGCGGTGATCGCCGAGGGCAACCCGGCCGAGGTCCAAGCCGATCCCGCGGTGGTGCAGAGCTATCTGGGTGGCGACCCCGCCGCCATTGCCCGCAGCGGCTCGCTCACGCCCCTTCCACCTGAGTGAACAGATCACGCCGTCGGAACGAGGCGGTCATGAACCGGGCGAAGGCCTTGCGCCGGGTGAGCCACACCACTCGGGCGCCCGACTTGTCGGCGGCCAGGATGTGGTCGGCCAGCCAGGGGGTGACGGTGTGGACGTGGTCGCCCAGGATGTTGAAGATCTTCTTGGACTTCTCCCACTGCTCAGAGGTGAGGTCGTAGTCGCCGGTGAGCAGGTCGGTCACCACGATGCCCGGTGACACGGTGCACACCTGCACGGGAGTGTCGGCGGTGTCCTTGCCCAGGGCCCTCTGCAAGTAGCGCACTGCCCGCTTGGTGGCCCCGTAGGCGGCCATGCCGGCCTGAGTGGCCCCGTCGGAGCCGAATCCCTCGGTGTTCCAAACCTGGCCGTGGCCTTGGCGCACCATGTTGGCAATGGCCGTCTTGCTGGCCAGCAGCGCGCCGGTGAGGTTGGTAGCGACCAGCGCGGCCAGGTCGTGGTCGCGCTGCTCCCACAGCGGCTGGCGGCCGATGCTGATGCCCGCGTTGTTGATCCATACGTCGACGCCGCCGAAGGTGTTGGCCGCGCTGTCCCACAGCTCCTGGAGCTGTTCAGGGTCGGTGACATCGCACGCCGTGCCGCAGACCTTGGACTCGCCGTAGTACTGGCCCAGATCGGCCACCACCTCGTGTACCTGGCCGGGCGAGCGGCCGCTCACAGCCACTTGGCATCTCCGTTTCAAGAACTCGCGGGCCAACCCGTTGCCGATACCCCTTGTGCTACCGGTGATGACGATGCGCTTGGTCACTTTGTCCCCCTCTTCCCAGATGCTACGACGGTGCTCACCTCAGCGTGGGCCCAGTTGAAATAGCTGGCCAGCCTGGTAGGGTGTGTTTGTTCACTTCCCCCTCTTCAAACCCCTTTGAGGGAGTTCGAATGAACACTGCGATTCTGAGTTCGACAATCGGTGGATCTGCCATCTTGATCGCGTCGGTGATCGGCGCGCTCATGTACCACATCTTGGCCGTGCAGCGTAACAACCAGGCCAAGATCGAATCCGGTTTCGAGCAAGTCAACGCCTCAATCCACAACTTGGACACCAAGTTCACCGGCCAGATCAGCGACCTTGAAGTCAGGCTCACCGACAAGTTCACCGGCCAGATCAGCGACCTTGAAGTCAGGCTCACCGACAAGTTCACCGGCCATCTGACCGATCTTCGCAAGGAGGTCTACGATGGCTTCAAGGACCACGGCGAACGCTTGGCCCGAATCGAGGTCGTGTTGAAGATCGATCCGCCCTCCGCCGAGGCCGCGTAGCCGGCCGGCTTGTGTCCGCACTCTCGCCATGCCCATTGGCGCGACGGGCTAGCGCCGATCCCAGTGCTGGACCAATTGGTGCCCGACTAGGCGCTCCAGGCTGAGAGCGGCGGGTCGCCCCAAAGAGTCGGCGGTGAACGCGGCAATGAGGTCGCCGAGCAGTTCCCCGACGCCCGAGTTGGCCCCGGCGGCGCCCGGCTCCAGAAAGGAGCGGCCGCTGGTGGCGTCCACCGGCCGACAGATGGCGAAATGGCCCGCATCGGCCAGCTCGACCAGCCACGAGTCCCCGTCTTGGCGGTCGATGGCCTCTGCGAACGTCCGGCGAACAGGGTCATGGATGCCTTCATCGCCTCGATAGCGGTCGCGGCTGGCGGCGATTACCCCGTCGTCGGCCCCGCCCAGCAGCATCACCGGCACCTTGGCCGGCACTGGTGCGACCGTGGCCTCACCATGGCCCAATGTGGTGGCAACCATGGTGTGGGCGGCGTAGGCGAACACTGCCTGCAAGCCCGACACCCACCCCGGATCGCTGTTGTGCAGCGCCATCGCGCCCCCCGCCGAATGGCCGCCCACCACCACGCGGGAAAGGTCCAGGTGCCCGGCTACAGCAGTGTCGTCGGCGCCGGACATCTCGGCCAGGGCCGCCAGCAGAGGGCCGAGTGCGGTGGCCGATGGACGGGTGCCGATGGTGTCGGGGGCCAGGGCAGCCAAGTCGAGGCCCGGGGTGATGCCCCGCCCGGCCGGTCCCAGCGAGCCGATGGCCGCATAGGTCACCACGCACAGCCCGGAGGGCACGAGCCGATGAGCCAACCAGCGGTAGCCGTCGGGAGCAACGTTTATGCCGGGAGCGAGCACAACCACCGGCCACGGGGCATCGGTCGCCAGGGCCGGTACCTGCCCGGTCAGTCGGGCCTCCCCCAGCCGCTGGTCGTCACCCGGGTAGTACAGCGTGGCCAGCGCAGCGTCCTGGTGGGCGGCAAAAGAGAAATGCAGTCCCCGGACTATCATGCGGTGCTTCTCCTCACAAGATGTTCCGCTCAGAGGAACACAGTTTCATTTGATGTCTCCACACTCTACGATTTCCAGGGTGAGCGACACCAAGAACTACGGCCCGGCCTCGTCTCGTCCTTATCAGTGCTTCATGGGCCACTGGGAGGGGCTGTGCAAGAGCTTCAGCCCTCAAGGCGATTTCCTCGAATCCAGCGCCGTTCACATGGACGTGTACTGGCTCGACGACAACACCTGGCACCTGCACGAGCACTTCGAGAACCTCTACGGCGTGGGCGAGACCATCTTCGACACCCCAATCGGGGTTGACGGCAAGCGGTGCTTCGCCGACAGCGACCAGCTCAGCCTCGAAGGCGCCGAGCTCACGCCGTACAACTACGTCTTCACCATCGACAGCCGGGTGAGCAACAACATCGTCTACAACAACCACTACTTCTTGGACCCCGACACCCGCCGCATCATCACCCACAAGGTGCGCGACGGCGCCACCAACCTTTTCCAGATTCAAGACTTCACTCGGGTGCAGCGGCCATGATCGTCCAAAGCGCCCCCGGAGGGAACGCCGACGCCCCCCACTTCGTGATCGCCATGCACCAGCACACCGCCTTCGCCGGGTCGCTGGCCGCCAACTTCGGCAACGACGAGTTCGACGGGCTGGCGCCAGCCGAGCCGATGCAGTTTATCGTCGACCACCACGACCAGGGCTGGGCCGCCCTCGACGCCCAGGCTCCTCAGAACCCCGACACCGGGCTGCCCTACAACCTGACCGCCACCCCGCTGCCCCAGATTGTGACCACATCGGCGGGATCACCGGCATTCAACGAGGACCATCATCCGTTCAGCGGCATCATCTCTTCGATGCACACCTATGGCCTGTACCGGGGGCGATACGGGTTGAGCGACAAGATCTTCTTGGACGTGATCCCCGACGAGCTGCGTCCCGAGGTCGACGCCATGCTGGGCAACGAGGAAGGCCGCCAGCGCCGCCTGAAGGAGCGGTTGGCCGTCGACGATCCCGACCACGCCGCCGACGAATACCTGTTCCACGCCTACAAGCAGCTCCAGTTCTTCGACACCATCTCCCTGTACTTCCACTTGGCCCCTGAGGGCGAGCGGGGCGCCTCCGACTTCCCCAACGTGCCCCGGGCGGTGGGCGACGACGTGACCATCTCGGTGGTCGAGCGTCCCGGAGGGGTCTACGGGCTGGATCCCTACCCGTTTGCCGAAGACGGGCTTGAGCTGGCCACCGAGGGCCGGTATCTGGCCCCCCAGCCTCCCGGTGCCGACCTCGGCCCGGTGCTGGCCGCCACCCCGGTGGACACCCAGACAGTGCGCCTGGTCCGGATGTGAGCCAAGGGTCGTTCTCCCAAGGAGTTGGAGAATGGATCGGCGCGGCCGAGGTCTACGACGCAAACGGTCGCTTTGCCGGAATAGGGCGCGACACCCGATCGGTGAAGGCCGACGACCAGGCCGGACGGGTGACGGTGGAGGTCGAGTTCGACGGGCCGTTCTCCCTGTCGGGGGTCTACACCATTGCCGACCACGGCTCGCATCGCACCTACGAGGGGCCCCTCAACATCGGCTATGCCGAGGCGCTGGGCGACGGCCTGGTCGCCGCCCACAACTACTGGCCCGACCTGGGGCTTTCGCAGCGCTTCTTTCTGATGGTGCTGCCCGACGGCACCCGCCAGCTCTCGCTGGCCTTGCTCAGCCGGGGTGATCGGCTCCAATGGGCGGTGGTGGGGGAATACCAGCGCCAGGTCGACCCGTCGGATCCCGTGCCTCCCCCTGTGGCGGAGATGGATGCCCAGGTGTTGCGAGACGACCCAACCGCAGGCCGAGGTGAGCTCTTGTTGCTCCGGCCCGGCCGCTGGTCGGGCCAACTGCACCGCCTCGACGCCAAGTACACACCGACCGGCGCAGATGACTATGCGGAGGCGGTTGCTGCTAAAGACGGCTCTTGGGAAGTGGAACTATCAGGGGCTGACTACTCATCGGGGCTGTCGTTCCCCCTGTTGTCGGACGGCTGGACGGCGTGGACACCGGAGGGTGATCTGATGGGCAGCGGCAGCCTCAGTGGCGGCCGGGGCTTCAGCGGCCAGCTCCACCTCCTCTCAGGAGGGCTCCGAGTGTGGCGGCGGGAAGTGGTGTCGCGGGACGGCAGCATGAAGGCGGTGCTCCACATCTGGTATCGGGGCGAGCAGCGACTGGGAGCGGCCTACGGAGCCTTGGCCTTCGAACCGGCATGAGCAAGAAAGACCGCTTCGGCGGCGACTGGCTGATCAACGAGTACGTCTACGACCCCGACGGCACGTTTCGCGGCGAGGTGGCCCAGCGCCGGATTGTGGAGCCAGCTGGAGAGGGCCGACTGCTGGTAACCCAACGGTGCCACCCATCGCCCCAACTAGCCGGTCACCCCATGGCCGCCTTCTCGGGCGAGTGGGTTTTCGAGCTAGAGGTGGACGGGACCCAACGTCGCTATCTCGGCCCCGATGTTGTGGGCTTCGGCACCCTGTGGCAGCCCGGTGCCCTCACCGGACAAGGGCTCTGGCCCCGCTTCGGCTACGAGTTCGAGTCCTACTCCGTCCTAGTGGCCCCCGACCGCCAGCTCACCGGCGGTTTCTTCTCCCTGGCCGGCCGGTCGGTAGCCGACATCGTGGGAGTAGCCGTCCCCGAAGCCTCCGGTGAGGAGCCCCGCCTCGACCTGACAGCACCACCACCCAAGGCGGGCGATCAATGGCCCCTACGCCGCTGCGTCGGCCCCATGCTGGTAGCCGCCGACCAACCCTCCCCATCGCACCACCGCCGCCTCTGGGCCATGCGCGACCCCATCGGAGCATCCAGCATCGAGATCACCGAAGACGTGGAAGATGGAAGCCGCTCAGTCTTGGTGACTGTGGGCTAGGCACCGGGATGCAATTTCCACATGAGTGTTGAAAGGAGCCGCATTTGTAGATAGGGTGATGCCAATCTTCCCCGTCTGGCCTGCTCCGCAGGGCATGGCGGGGGTTTATCGTTTAAAGGCCTATGTTGCGATGCCTGACACCCGAGTTGTCGTTTTCATCGACTACCAGAACGTCTACCACAGTGCCCGCGACCTGTTCTTCCCTTCGGACGAAGCCCCATCACCACTAGGCAGCATTCATCCTCTCCGCCTCGGCGAGCTGCTCTGCGATCTCGGCAGGATCAAGGATCCTCATCGCGTTCTGGCCGGAGTCCGGGTGTACCGCGGCCAGCCCGACAGCCGCAGTGGGGTGAAACTCAGCCGGTCATTTGACCGACAGGTGGCAGTCTGGGGACAGATGCCTGGCGTCACGGTCCGCACTCGACCTCTGAAGTACCACCGGGCCTCAGAGCCGGGCCATGAATCCGATTGGATAGCGAAGGAAAAGGGAGTGGATGTGATGATGGCCTTGGACATCTCCGTAGGCGCTCGAAACAACGCCTATGACGTCGCGATCATCGCCTCTGCTGATTCCGATTTCGGTCCTGCATTGGAGGACGCAGTGCATGTGGGAAAGCGTGTCGAGACCGCCACCTGGTGGATACCGAAGTCTCCCCGCGGCCAGCTGAGGCTCCCCGGTCGCAATATCTGGAACCATTGTCTTGACAAGAGTCAGTTCGACCTCATACGCGACGACACCGACTACTTCCCCTATTCGTCATAGCTGTTGCAAAGCTGCTCTCTCCCATCCAAAGGATCTTTCCCTCACGAGAGACCCCGACTATCAACGACCTCCGTCAGTCTTGGACGGAGCCACCAGTACCGATTTCGCCGAATACCTCGGCTACCACGAGCGATCGTTGTCGGTGCTCGGTCAATGGCCCCGGCCAGGTGATTGACAACGAGTCCGAGAACCGGGACTGGAGATCACCCAAAGCACTCTTTAGTTCTACCAACACACTGTCACTCCATCTTCCTTTTCCGCGTCTACCTTCCTCTACATCGAGGTTGGTGGACCTCCAACTAGCGCGATCAACGCGGAGGGCGGAGATGTCGTGGGAGCCGCTGGGAGTGGACGACTGTGAGCTCTTTGTTGGCCCTAGTGAGGCTTGTGTAAAGCACCCCGTGCCTTCCCACGTTCTCTGTGGTCGTATCGTTCAGAGTCTCTGTCGTTGGAAACGCCCCTGGCTCTACAACGACGACGGCATCGAACTCGAGGCCGCGTGCCTGATCGTGGCGAAGGGCTACGACAGTAGCGTCGTCCAGTGTCCAGTTGTGCTGGTTTCTGCCCCGAGTCCAGGCTCGCCTCCTGAACTCCAGCCACACTGGCCTCGGCTCAGCACAGATAACCGCCACGACTCCTAAGTGGCGGCTCGTGAGCTCGATAGCTGAATCGACGGCAGCGGTAATGAGGCTGTCTGGAGATACCTTCAATACCGTGGGCTTTGGCCCGTCTTGAAGCGCATGCTCATTCCTCTTGCCTCGAGGCAGCAACTGGTTGGCGAACCTGAGTATCTGTTTCGACGAACGAAACCCCTTCCCAAGTTCTTGTACGAGAAATCGGCCATGTTCGTCGGTCATCTCAAGGTCAACTGCCAGCTGGTGCCAAGATAGAGCCGTCCAGTCCGACCGTCGCTGGTTCACGTCCCCGAACAGCGAGAGGGAGCCACCAGGCTCTAGCAAAGAGGTGGTGATGATGCGCCATTCCAAGGGCCGGATGTCTTGTGCTTCGTCAACAATAAGATGGCTGAACCGTTCACTGACCGGTCGAGGATCAAGTGCTAAGGCAATGGTGGCGAGCATTGGCAGATAGCGAATCTGCGCCAAGACCTCATTCCAGTTGGGCAGAGCTCGGATCCAGGCCAGAACCTCCGCATCGGCTACTTCAGACTCGTTGGCCCGCTTCAAGGCCTCGACCACTTGGCGAACGCGAGGGTAGATTCGTCCCGACTTGGGGCGTTGGGCCATGGCCCTGACGAACTTGTCGATCACCCTACCAAGTTCCCACGAACACTCAATCTGGCTGATGGGTCCGTATATTGGAAAAGAGCTGAGCCCAGAAATCGACCGCAGCAGGTCCGGAAGGCTGAAGACATCGATCGTGGCGCCTGGTTCCGACAACTCGTCAAGGATCGGCCTCACATATTCGGTATAGCCTTCAGACGGGCCGATAATCGCGAGGCGCGCGATTCGGTTGGAGCCGCGCTCCTGACTCGAGAGGTAGATGGCTCGATGTAACGCAATGACCGTCTTGCCCGTTCCTGGCTGTCCTTGGACTATGAGCCCACGGTCGCTGGGGGCAGATACATGCCGGTACTGGTCTGGTTGCATGGTTGGCAGAACTGGCCCCATGCGGCCTCGTTTCGGTTCCTGAACGACCCTTGCCACCGCGTCGGCTGCGCGAATACCCGCAAATCGGCCTTTGTCCACTGCGAAGGACGCAGCTACAAGTTGGCCGCCAGGTTCAATGGTCGGCGTTTCATGGCGATCGGCCGGATGGGGACCCGTCGATTTGTACCTTTTCTCGTCGGGTTCCGATATCGGGCTGTGTCGTGTTGGCGCTGCTGGGATCTCTAGGTGGCGCGTCAAACTCTTGAATGGGTCGGCAGAGGTGTCGTGCTCGATCTCGTCGGAGTAGTCGATTAGGTCGTCGCGGCGCTGTACGAATGTTCGCCGCCCCCTTAGAGAGGAGGCAATCGGGTACACCGAGGAACGCCCTTCAAAGAACAAGCTGGCGACTGGTGCGGCCCAGTTGACCGTCTCAAGACCGTCATTCTTGATGCGCCAGCCTGCGATGTAGAAGGTCTGGCCCAGGTCGTCGGAGTATGGATGATCCCTATTGAGCGCTACCCGGCCGATAATCGCGGTGGTCGCAGTGCTATCAATTTCTGGGCGAGGAAGCGATGACTCAGTCCACTGCTGGCTTTGGGTGATTGCTACTTGCTTGATGAGCCCAGGTTGCCTTGCAAGTAGCCGCCTGATCTCGTCCTGGTATTGCTCGTTGATGGCGCGCTCAGCGTCAAGCACAGCTTGGCGGGCCGGATCAAGCTTGTTCTCGGTCATTCGGGAGTCACTTCCGCCACGCAGATTGCAATGTTCTCCACGTCCATGCGGCCATCAAGACTTTGTTCTAGTTTCTCCTCGGCTTCTCGAAGCAGCCGGTCCTGTTTCCCTAGTTGCGATTCGAATAGGTGGATCCAATCAGTGGTTCCCCCTTCCTTCATCGTCGCAATACGTCGTTCAATCTGAGCAATCTTGCGGGCGTGCGTCTCCCGCAGGCTGATACGCCGAGACTCAACAAGCGCACGGTTCATGGCTTCGCGACGGTCGGACTCCTCCTCTTGCCGGCGACGAAGCGCGCTTTCGGCCTCCCTCAAGTGAGCATTGAGGTCCACTTCTGGACTCACTTCTTGCTCTCCCAAACGAGCCTCTGCAAGTCCTGCCAAGATGGTCGATCCCACGTCCTGGTTCGTCACGGCGCAGGTTTCTAGGTCGACTGCTGCCGTCCAGAACTCGACCGAGGGTCGAAGCCCTACCCATCGGGCCACAGCCACGAGGACGAGGTACGAGCCCGGTGCTACGGCGCTGCTTTGAACCCTTAGGTGGCCGAATCGAGGTTGAACTGACCCCGGTACCCGGAGAGCTGCTCGCACCATCGGACTGTTCGCCGAGAGGAGTTGGTGTCCGGACTTTCGAGCGCGCTCCGGGTCGAGGCAAAGCACTAGTTCTCGCTCGTCCTGCATGGCTTTGGCCAGTTGGTCTATTTCTGTTCGCGATCGCTCGCCTGCTGTTTGGAGACTCAGGAGCTGGGGTTCCATTGCCGGGGTTCCGCGAAAGATCAGAAGGGTGCCGCTTTCGTCGACCTCGCAGTAGGCCCCAGGTGTGTATGCCGCCCAATCGCGCAGCAGGAGGACCAGCTCAGGCTGGCCGATATACCTCCCAGTCGACTCGAGGTCTTCCTCAAGACCGTCGATTTCCGCAGAGTCGGTTGACGACAAGTAGGAGGATGCCGCTTCGACGTCGTCGATTGCCAGGCGTTGCCCTTCAATTGCCGCCAGGGTTTCTTCGAACCTGCGTGTGCGCTCCTCTTCGGACAGCGAGAAGTCGAACATGTCGCGGCGAAGGTCGCTCATCTTCGACTGGAGAATCGGTTCAAGTTCGCCGATTGAGTCCTTGAAGACGCCGATACGCTGATGAACCCGCTCGATAATGTCTGTCTCGATTGTCCCGGGGGTGTGAAAGTTCAATACGAGGATCTTCTCCTCGGTCTGGCCGAAGCGGTCGACACGGCCGATCCGTTGCTCGACTTCCATCGGATTCCATGGGAGGTCGTAGTTGACTACCGCCGAGCAGAACTCGAAGTCGAGGCCCTCGCTCGCTACGCGACTTGCCAGCAGGACGTCGAAGTCATGGTCGCGGAATCGCCGCATGATCTCGTGCCGAGTATCCCGGTCGACTCCGCCATGCATGACTGCAATACGGAATTCCTCACTCATCCGGTCGCTGAGATACTGAAGCGCTCGGCGAGAGAAGGTGAACACGAGCGCCCGACGTCCTCCATCGATGATGGGGCGCATCGCCTTTACAAAGGCGTCGAATTTGGTGTCTACATCGCCCAGACTCCGTGCCAGTTCAATAACCTCAGCTGGGGGTTCCGTCAAGTCCCAAAAGGCGTCCTCGTCAATTTCATCTAGTTCCTCGTCCCAGTTCTCCTCCCACCAACTCAGTACCTGATCTCTGGCTGCCGGAAGGCATGTACTGGCAAGTCGACGCGGCATCTGGGTCACAAATCCCGCTGGCAGGCCCAATTCCTCGGCCCTATCAAATTGCCACCGTTCAAATGCGTTGTAGAACTCGGCCTCTGCATCCGTCATCGTCACGGGAATTGGAATTGCCTCCCTCACTGCCTTCTTCTCTTGCACTTCGACTTTGCGGGTTCGAGTCACAACAGCGGACAGCGCGTGGAGCTGGGCGATCAGACGCTTTGCCTGGGCGATCTGTGCGGGCAACAGCGCATCGCTTTCAAGTAGCGACGTCAGCTCTCGGTATTCGGGCCGCCCTGCAACTGCGGGGCCAAAGTCCAGCGACTCGATAGCCTTCAACTTGCGAAGCCGGTCGGCATTGGTCATGTCCTGGTCAAAGAAGCTGGCGCTCACTTCGTGCAGCACGGCATTGGGCTCAAGGCGCTGTTCAAGGACATGATGGTTGTCGAACTCCCCAGGAGCGAGAAGCTGCAACAGGCTGAACAAGTCGTCGTTGCCCAGGTTCAACGGAGTTGCCGACAAGAAGATCAAGGCGTCTGCCCACTCGGACAACAGCACGCCGAGGGCGTGGCTCCTCGTCTCCGAATTGCGGAATACATGCGCTTCATCGACGATCACAAGGTCGAAACGTGGGGCAAGTTCGTTGAATCCTTCGAGCCCATTCCAGACCCGTAAGCGTTCGAGACTGCAAATGCCCGCGAACCGCTGTGGCAATCGGTCTTCGTAGACCCGCTCCAACATCTCATCGAGTTGAGTTCGATCAAGTTCAACCATCTCGTAGTCGAAGCGTTCCCGCATCTCCGCACGCCATTTCGGAACAAGCATCGAAGGGCAGACAACGAGAACTCGGTCCGCCTGCTTTCGTGCATCAAGCTCGGTCCAAACAAGCCCGGCTTCGATGGTTTTTCCAAGGCCGACCTCATCAGCGATCAGGAGCCGAAGTTCGCCGGTTTCCAGGAGTCGGATGACAGGACGGAACTGATAGGCGCGGAAGATCGTCTTGGTTGCGCGAAACGAATAGACCGTGTCGGTGAGTTGCTCTCGGAGCCTCGCCCGCGTGAGGGTGGCCGCGAAGCGATCTGTGGGCGAAGGCGGCTGAGTGACCCACAAGTATGGATTATCATCGATCTCAGGAAACTGGAGGCCGGCCTCAGAGGCTGTGAAGGTGCGACCATCGCTGCGGACCTGGTACCACCACTTGCCTCGATCGAAGTCTCGTCGGCGCACGACCACCTCTTGGCCAGCGCCTCGCATTACCGCAGACGAGTCGATGTCGAACAGCGGTTGGGGAACTATCTCCGCGTCATCCCACCAGACACCCAACCAGTCATACGCAGAGCGAAGCGGATGCGACTCCTCAGCCCAATCTATGTTGGCTGAAGTCGCCGCGGCTGTGCCATCGGTGACGACCATGACCTCGTTTCGCGTCCCGTCATCGAATATGTACACGCCCGTCGGCAGCTGAACTTCGGCCACATCGCGCCGACGTGCAGCCGCAGCAACCGAGACGGAGTCCGGCACACGTTCGCCAATGATTAGCAGCCGGTCCGGCCGCACCGTGTCTATTTCTCGGTCCGCATCCCCTACAACGGGGTGATACCGCAGGTTACCCACAACTTTCCAACGTAGTCCTCGTTCTGATCTTCCCCGGAATTACAGGAAGGCTCAGGTTTCGGTGTTATGCGTCGGGGGTGAAGGTGAGGGGGCCGAAGACTATGTCGGTCATGCGGTCGCCGGAATGGAGCTTCCAGGCTACGGCCAGGGTGTAGTCGCGGTCGATGATGAACTCGCGGCCTTTGACTTTGAATGCTTCGCTGACGTGGTGCTGGGAGGTGTAGAGGGCGCGGCCGTAGGCGATGGCGTTGCCCCAGAGGTCGGGGCCGTCGTAGGTGTAGCGGTTGCCGTGGGAGCGGGTGCGGATGTAGGTGTGGGAGTAGTCGATGGCCCCGGATAGCTCCAGAGTGTGGGTGGCGCGCACCAGGTCGATGGGGTCGTGGCGCAGGCGCACGCTCACGGTTCCCTTTGGCTGTTGGTCGGCGCCGAACACCTCGCACTCTCCGGTCCAGGTGCCCCCGGTGCGGTCGGGCACGGTGTGGGGCCATGCGGCCAACTCCCGCTCCGACTCGATGTGGGCGTCGATCCACGCCTTGGTGTCGGAGTTGGTGTCGTAGTCGTGGGCGTTCAAATACACCCCGTTGAATACGGCGAAGATGGTGGGGCCCTCATAGAGCAGCGACGAGTACACCTGGGTCACGCCGTCGGGCAGAATCTGGTTCATGGTGTTGAGGTCGGCCCGCCACCCCGGCGCGTAGTAGTGCGAGTCCACCAGCGAGCCATAGGGGTGGCCGGCACCGTAGAAGTCGGGTCCCTGGTAGATGCGGTCGTTGCCCCGGTCGTCCACGCCGAACTCAAAGTCCTTGATCTCGAACCGGTTGCGAAGCGGGCCGGTGTTCATGAAGTTGCACTGCATCCAGTAGGTGACCTTGCCGTCGGCGAACACGCTGGCCCGGCTGACCTTGTTGAACCCGGTGTGGTTCCCCTCGGCGTCGAATACCGACGGCAGGCCGTACCACTCGCCGGTGATGCGCTGCTGCCACTCGGAGGCTTGAGTATCGCTCATGGTGATCCGATCATTGCAGGGTGGACGGGGAACGGGCCGCTGTCTTCAAGCTGGCCTGGATGTCGGCGCTCGTCTCGGGGCCGAGCAGTTGGTCGACTCGGGCCCACACGGGATCGACCTCGGGATTGAAGATGGCAGCACGGTTGCGGGCGTCGCGATCGGCCAGTTGCTCGGCGGTGGCCCCTCCGGTGGCATACTCGGGCACGCCGTCGACCACTAGGCCCAGCCAGTGGTCGCGGTAGGAGGCCACCGCACCGAACACCGACCGAAAGCCGTCCTCGTCGGCCCGGTGGGCCAACATCCACGCCGACATGAGCTGCCACTGGCGGGGCGAAAGGTGGGCGGGAGTGAGTCCCTCGATCTGCATGGTCTCGTCGTGGACCTCGGTGAGGGGGCCGTAGCAATAGTCGATGTAGGCCAGGTTGGCGCCCGGGTCCACCCGGGGGATCAGATCCAGGTGGAAGGCATAGTGAGGGCCGGCCAGCACCGAGTCCACGGTGAAGTGGGGCACCGGGCTGGCCGCGGGCGTGAAGGCGAAGCACATGTGGCTGTCCAGCCCGAAGGCCTCCACCGTCATGCCCACGTACACCAGTTCCGCCACCCCGTCGCGGGCCAGCACCCGATGGGCACCCACCGGCGAGCCATCCATAACCGAGGCCAGCGGGGTGTTCACGGTCTCATCGAGCTCCAAGCGGTCGGCGATGGCGTCCACCGTGCCGACGCAGAGATCGGCCGACAGGCTCATGAACCAACCTCCCCCACGGTGGGGAACACCCAGGCGTTGGCCAGCTCGGGGTCGCCGGCGCGCGCCGGCGAGGGAATCACCGCCGCGGCCCGCATGGACTCCTCGTCCGACGGGGTCTCGAGCGCCCAGCCCTTGTCGATCTGCTCTTGGCGCCAGCGGCGGTAGGCCAGCTGAATGGAGTCGGACTTGACGTGGAGCTCGGCTGACAGGTCGAACGGCAGCAGCTCCGGGCGCTGGCCCTCAACGGTCGGCTGGTCTTCCTTGAAGATCTTGATGGTGCGCTCGTAGGAGTTCTTGTCGGCCCAGCCCCCGGTGAAGAACGTGCGCAGCATGCAGAACTTAGAGACGGTGACGTGCTCGTCGCGGGGCACCGCGGCGGTGAAGATGCGGATCTCGCCCATGGGCAGCCGCACGATGAGCATCGAGACGTTGGGCGGGTAGAACCCGGTGGTGGTGCTCACCGGCGGGCGGTCCTTCTTGGAGATGAACCGCCACATGCCCGATGGGCGGGGCGGTTCGAGTTCCACGGTGGCGGTGACCGACGCCAAGTGGCCGTTGACGCGGGTTTCGTCGAGGTCGAAGTCTTGGATCTCGGGCTCGTCCTTGTTGCCGAACGAGCCGGAGTGCACGAAGGGGGTGTGGGCAATGTCCACCGCATTCTCCAGCACCCGGTCGTAGTTGGCCTGCCAGGTGAACTCGCCGACGACCGCTCGGTATCCCTCGGCCCTGGCCTCGGTGTGCTCGTCGAGTCCTTCCAATTCCGGCACCGGAGGCCGATACTCGGGCGCCAAATCGCCCAAGAACACCCACACGAAGCCGTAGCGCTCGATGCAGGGATAGGCGTCGACCCGGGCTTTCTTGGGAATGGGCAGGCCCTGTCGGTTGGCCGGAATCTCTACGCAGGCCCCATCGGCGCCATAGCGCCAGCCGTGGTAGGGGCACTGCACGCAGTCGCCCACCACCGAGCCGCCGGCCAGCGAGCCGCCCCGGTGCACGCATAGATCGGACTGGGCGTTTACCGTGCCGTTGGGGCTGCGCCACAGCACCAGGTCGTGGCCGTGGACCCGGGCCAGCACCGGCTGGTCGGTCACCCACTGACCGAATTCCACGGCGTACCACTGGTTCTTGATCAACATGCGGGCCTTCCCTTCATTCGATGCGAGTTCTTGATCAACATGGGATCTCCCTCAAATCGGTCGGGGCAGCACCCGGTCGCCGCCCCACAGGGCGCGCACCAAACGGTCGGTCATCTCCTCGCCGAAGAAACGCACCCCCATGACATTGGCCGGATCTCTCTCGGCGATGTTGCGCCGCCGGGTCAGGTCAGCGTCCGCCAGTTCTTTCCGGCGCTCAGCCGGCACCGGCTCGGCCTCGTCCACCCACGCCAGCCACTGGTCTACCCGCCGGTGGGCCAGATCGCTGACCTGGTCCAGTCGGGCCTCGTTGTAGGTGACCTCCGGCGTGGTGAAGCAGATGGCCACCTCGCTCAGCGCCTGGCGGACGTACAGCGCCCGGGAAGTGAACGGCGCCAGCCCCTCGTCGGCCCGAAGCTCCAAGAACTCCTCGTTGAGCGGCCCCCAGTATTTGTCGAGCGATTCGGTGTCGAGCATGAGATCGGAGCGGGGGTTGAAGTCGATGTAGAACCACAGATCGGGAAGGGTTCCCCAGGCGACGCCCAGATGGGGCACATCGATGTGGGGGCCCAGCCAGGCGGTGACGTGCATGTTGGTGAACCCCAGCGGAGGGTTGCCGATCCACGAGTGGACGAGCCAGTCGATCTCCGGGTCGGTGTAGCCGGCCAGCCGCCCGGCGGGGTACTCGGCCTCTCCCCGGTACGACTCCAAATCCTCAGTGCTCGGGTCGCGGGTCAACTCGAACCGGGCCTCGATCTTGGCCATGAGCTCCTCGGTGATAGACCACAGCCGGTTGAACGTGGCCGTGGCGTCTGTGGGGCCCCGCTCGTCGAAGATGTCTTGGACGCCCTTCAGCGTCTCGCGCATTGGTGCTCCGGTGTGGTCAGTGGCACGCTGTTCCGGTTAGCGGAACGACGTTTCGTTAGTCTGGCAGTAGGCCGAGCCAGTGTCAACCAGCCGCGAGGAGCCGATAATCCGATGAGCCGCACCACGCTTTATGTCCCCGGAGACCGCCCCGACCGCTTCGACAAAGCGCTGAAATCAGGGGCCGACGCCATAATCTGCGATCTTGAGGACGCGGTGGGCGAAGCGGCCAAGGCAGACGCACGGGAGGCGGTGGGCCAGTGGCTCCGGGCCAACCCCGGCGTGCCGGCCTGGGTGCGGATCAACAACCGCCCCGACCTGGTGGGCGAAGACGCCGAGCTGGTGCGGTCATTGGTTGCCGATGGCGTGGGCTTTGCGGGTGTGGTGGTGCCCAAGGCCGATGCGGCCGCCTGCTCGGCCGACTTCGGCGGCTGCCCGGTAACCGCGCTCATCGAGTCGGCGGTAGGGGTGGCCCAGATCTACGAGATCGCGGCTGTGCCCGAAGTGGAGCGCCTGGCCTTGGGCGAAGCCGATTTGGCCGCCGACTTGGGCATGGAGCCCTCACCCGAGGCCCTGGAGATGTGGCCGATTCGCACTCGGGTGGTGGTGGCATCGGCGGGAGAGGGACTCGAAGCGCCCTGTGGGCCGGTGTTCACCAACCTCGACGACGACGCGGGGCTGGCGGCCACCAGCGAGTCGCTTCGCCGCCACGGCTTCGGCGGCCGGTCGGTGATCCACCCCAAGCAGGTGGCCGCGGCGAATGCGGCCTTCACCCCGTCAGATGACGAGATCGCCCGGGCTGAGGGGCTGGTAGCCGCCTTCGAGGAGGCGAAGGCCGACGGTCGGGCGGTCGCGGTGATCGGTGGGGAGTTCATCGACGAGGCGGTGATGCGCTGGGCTAGATCAGTGCTTAATCGGGTGCCGCGGGATCGCTAGGTCAAACAGCGGCCGTGGTCTCCGCCGGGGGCCCAACAAGCACCGCCGCGGCCCTCCAGGGCCGACCGCCCACCAAGTCGGTGTCTTTGGACACCTCACGGTTGACTGCCCGGCCGGGATGCAGGGTACCGATCAGCAGCCCTTCGTCAGGCTCAACCCGCTGGGTGATCGGAGTGTTGATGGTCCCGTCGTAGGGGCTCGACCGATTGGGGTTCCACAGCGAATCGGCCGGCGGGTTGAGCAGCATGGTGGAGGCCGGCGGTCCAGGGGGTCCGCACGCCACCACGCTGATCCGGTTCTCCGCGGCCCGTTCCATCAGCGCCAAGTCGCACTCCCAGGGGTGCTCGGGCTGCCAGCACACTGCGGCCAGATGGGCCCCGGCGATGGCAGCCAGTCTGAAGACCTCGGGATAGCGGTGATCGTCGCCCACAATCACGGCCAGGTCGCCGAACGGCGCCGGATACAAGCCCATCTCGGCACCCAACCGCGTGGCAACCGGGTGGCGGTCGCTGTAATGGATTTGCGCCTGCTCGTGGACGACGCCGTCGGCCGACCACACCAGGCCGATGTGCTGGTCATCGCGCAGGGCAGTGGTCACCACCAGCACACCAGAGGGGATGTTCGGCGGCGGCGGCGACAGCTCGGGCAGCACCACCAACAACGCCCCGGCGTCGATAGCCTTGTGGACCAACTCGGGACCTGACCGGGCGCCGGGCACGCAACCGGCGACCACCTCGGGCTCTCGGCCAGAGTCCGGACGAGCGGTGCGGGACTGGGCCAGCGGGCCGTACGCCTCAGGGCGGCGCCCCCGAAGCCGGCCTGGCTCAACCTTGGACAGGTCAATGTCGGCAACCACCACCGCTTCGCCGGTGCGGGGCGCCATGGCCAGCACCATGCCGTCGGGGGCCACCACCTGGCTCTCCCCGGCGCCGTTCAATGCCTCAGCAGGCACGCCCAACGCCCGGCTGAATTGCGGCACCTGTTCGGCGGGAAGCAGTGGGCCGACCTTGTTGGCGGCCACCACGAACACCCCGTTCTCGACCGCCCGCACTGGTATGTGCAGCCTGGCCTCGTCGAGGGCGAATGAGTTGAGGCTGTTCAACAGGAGGCGAGCTCCTCTCACGGCAAACGTGCGAGGCACCTCGAAAGTCACACCGTCCATGCACGAGTACAGGCCCACGGGGCCGAATGCGGTGTCAGGCAGTGGACTGACCTCGGTGCCCGCACTCAGATGGGCGCGCTCGTTGCCCATCAGCATCTGCTTGTCGGCGGTGGCGACCACTCGGCCTCGGGGGTCGACCAGCACATTGGTGGCCGTCACCCGGTCGCCGTCCCGGGGCACGGTCACCGTCAACGAGGTGTAGACCCCGCGCTCGGCGGATCGCCGGACCAGCGCCCCCAACCAAGGGCCATCCAGCGCCACCGCCACCGACCGGCAGTGGTCTCGGTCGCTGTACACGGAGATGTGGTTGCAGAACTCGGGCATCACCACCAGTTCGGCCCCTTCGGCCGCGGCGGCATCCAGCATCCGCAGGCAGGTTGCCAAGTTCTCGTCGAGGTCGGTCCCGGTGGCGAATTGCACCGCGGCCACTCGAACGCGGTCTCTCACCGTAGAGCCTCAGGCGCTGGGACCAGGGCGGGCCCCGAGTTTGATCGAGAGCTCTCGGGTGGCTTCCACCACCGCGGCGGCAGAGCGGGCGATCTTGTCGCGGAAGCGCTCAAGCGGGCCGCTGATGCTGATCACTGCCACCGGCTGGTGGTTGTGGTCGAGGATGGGGGCGGCCACTGAGCCCGCATCATGCTGGCGCTCTCCCAGCGACACCGCGAATCCCTGCTGGCGGATTCGATCCAGCTCGGCGCGCAATTCCTCTACTGACACGATGGTGGCCTCGGTCAAGGAGTCGAGCGGGTTCTCGGCCAGGTAGTGGTCTACCTCGCCGTCGCTCAGCCAGGCCAAGAACGCCTTCGACGATGCCCCGGCGTGCAGCGGGAACGACGCCCCGATGGGCACGGTCATCTTCACCTCGCGGGGGGGAGTGATCTGAGCCACATACACCCGGCGGTTGCCGTGGCGCACCGACAAGGTGGCGGTCTCGTCGGTCTCGGCACTGAGCCTTCGCATCTCGTCAATGGCCAAGTCCCTGACATCGAGTTGGTCGCGGTAGGCCGCGGCCAACTCCAGCACCGCCGGACCCAGCGCGTACCGCCGGCTTTCCGGGTCGACGGTAAGCAGGCTGCGCCCGCATAGGGAGGTGAGCAGCCGGTGGACCACTGCCTTGGACACTCCCAGTTCACGGGAAATCTCGGTAACGCCCAGCGTGCTGTGCGACTTCGAGAAAAGGAACAGCACATCGGCGGCTCTTTCGACTGCCGCCACCCCCCGACCCGAACCGGTCACTGAGTCTGAATTTCCTGCTGTTCCGCTCAGAGGAATGACCATACCGCGATCCTGTGGCGACGGGCCATAATTCCCTATCATTGGTTGCCTGCACACCCCAAATTGGGGAACACTACGGTTGATGTTCCGGTGGGAGAAACAACGTTCCGCATGATGGGGCCTCTTTGCGATCTTCAGGTTATCGATGCCTCCACCGTTCTGGCCGGGCCAATGATCGGCCAGATAATGGCGGATTTCGGCGCCGACGTGATCAAGATCGAGCATCCCCAGGCTGGTGACAGCTTGCGGGGCCACGGGGCGCAAAAGGACGGACGCGGACTCTGGTGGAAGCTTGTGGCCCGCAACAAGCGCTGTGTGGGCCTGGATTTGAGCCATGCCGAAGGCGCTGAGGTGTTCTTGGAACTGGCATCCACCGCCGACGTGGTGATCGAGAACTTTCGGCCCGGCACGCTTGAGCGCTGGGGTTTGGGGTGGGAGGTGCTGTCGGGCCGCAATCCAGGCCTGATCTTGTGCCGGGTAACCGGATATGGCCAGACCGGCCCCTATGCCCCACGGCCGGCCTTCGGCACGCTGATCGAGGCGATGAGCGGCTTCGCCCACATGACCGGCGAGGCTGACCAGCCCCCGACCCTGCCGCCATTCGGCTTGGCCGACAGCGTGGCCGGATTCAGCGGGGTGGCGGCGGTGATGATGGCGATCCACCACCGCCACGCCACCGGCCAGGGCCAAGTGGTGGACCTGTCGATCCTGGAGACGCTGGCCGCGGCGCTCGGCCCCCATGTGGTCACCTGGGATCAGACCGGCCACATCGCCCAGCGCTCGGGCAACCGATCGTCCAACAACGCTCCTCGCAACACCTATCTCACCGCCGACGACTGCTGGGTGGCGGTGTCGAGCAGCGCCGACGCGGTGGCCCGTCGCACGATGGAGCTGGTTGGCCGGGGTGATCTGGTGTCCGAGCCCTGGTTCGCCACCGGTTCGGGTCGAGCCGAGCACGCTGATGAGATCGATGCCGCCCTGTCCTCGTGGATCGGGGATCGGCCGCTTGCCCAAGTGATGGACGCCTTTGCCGCCGCTGAGGTGGCCGCCGCCCCGGTGTACGACGTGGCCCAGTACGCCGCCGATCCCCAGGTGCAGGCTCGGGAGGCCATCACCGCAGTTGACGACCCCTACCTGGGGCCGGTTCGGATGCAGAACGTCTTGTTCGGGCTGTCGTCTTCTCCGGGCGCCATCCGGCACACTGGCCGAGATCTGGGGGCCGACACCGACGAGGTGCTGAAAGAAGCCGGGGTAAGCGTCGAGCGCATCGACGATCTTCGATCCAAGAGAGTGGTGGCATGACCGGCAGTCGTGTTGATGCGGCCGGGGCCCTGATCGATCTCGTCGCCCAAGCCACGGTGTACGACTTGGGCCGACCCATGCAAAACGGTATGGCCCAGTCGCCTAACCACCCGCAGTTTCACCACTGCCTGGACCGACTGCACGGTGACCGGATGCGACCCGATGGTGGGTCGGCCGCCGCCGACCTGCTGACCACCGGCTGTCACGTGGGAACCCATGTGGATGCTCTGGCCCATGTCAGTCATCAAGGGCAGCTGTACGGCGGAGTGGACGCCGCTGAAGCACAAGTTGGTGGCGGTTTCGCGGTTCTGGGCATCAATGAACTACCGCCGTTTGTGGGCCGCGGCTTGCTCTTGGACATTCCTGGGCTGCTGGGCACAGACACCTGCAAAGGGGGCTATGAGATCACTGTCGCCGAGTTGGAGGGCGCCGCTGCCCGTCAGGAATCGCCGATCCAAGCGGGAGATGCGGTGTTGGTGCGCAGCGGGTGGGGCACCTGCTTCGACGATCCCCAACGGTATCTGGGAGTCGAGACTGGCGTTCCCGGCGTGGGAGAAGCGGGGGCTCGCTGGCTGGCGGATCGGGGGGCAGCTCTGGTGGGGGCCGACACGCTAGCGTTCGAATGCCTACCCGCCGGACAGGGTCATGCCCTGCTGCCTGCCCACCGGGTGCTGTTGGTGGAGCGGGGCGTCAACATCATCGAGGCGATGGACCTAGATGGCCTGGCTGCCGCCGGGGTGTTTGAGTTTGTGTTTGTGCTCTCGCATCTGAACATCTACGGAGCCACCGGCGCTCCCGTCAGACCGCTGGCCCTGGCATGAGGCCAATCCTGACTCAGCTCGGTGCGCTGGCCGTCGGGCCGGTCCCCGAAGGAGTGCGGGCCGGTATTCCGTCTCGCATCATCGACATCGTGGGGATAGCAGTGCGGGCCAGTTCGCTGGACACCTCTCAAGCGGCCATTGGGTTTGCCGCCGACCAGTGCTCTGCCCCCCAGGCCACTCCAATCGGCGGCGGCCGGGCCATGTCGGCACCAGAGGCTGCGTTTGTCAACGGCGTGCTGGCCCACTCGCTGGACTACGACGACACCCATTTGCCCTCCATCCTCCATCCCAGCGCCACGGTGGTACCCGCCTCACTGGCCGTGGCCGAATGGCAGGGGGCTTCCGGCCCGGCATTGATCGATGCCGTGGCGGCAGGACTGGAAGTAACGGTGCGCCTCGGCATGGGCGGCTACGACAGCCGAGCCCGCCAGTCGGTGTATTTCGAGCGGGGCCAGCACGCCACCTCGATCTGCGGTGCGGTGGGATCGGCCGCGGCCGCGGCCCGCTTGCTCGGGGCCGACGCCGACGGAATCGCCCATGCCATGGGCATTGCGTGCAGCATGTCCAGCGGCATCATCGAGGCCAACCGGGCTGGGGGCACGGTCAAACGACTGCACTGCGGCTGGGCCGCTCGGGCCGGAGTCACCGCGGCACAACTCGCCCTTCGTGGCATAACAGGACCGCCAACGGCTGTTGAAGGCCGGTTCGGGCTGTTCCAAGCCTTTCTCGGAGACCAGGCCGACTTCGAGGCGGTCACCGCCGATCTGGGGGAGCGATGGGAGGCAGAGAACATCTTCTACAAGCCCTACCCGGCAAATCACTTCACCCACACCGGCATCGATGCCGCCATCGCCCTGCGTTCGCGGGGTGTGCGTGTCGATGACATAGCCAACGCCACCTTGGAGGTGGCCCCGCCCACCGTGCGCACCATCGGCGAGCCCATTGAGGCCAAGCGGAAACCGGAAACCGGCTACCACGCCCAGTTCAGCGGTCCCTACACCGTGGCCGCCGGGCTCCTCGGCGGCGGGGGTTTGGGGGTCGGCCTGGACGACTTCACAGACGAATTGGCCTGCGACCCGACCCGGCGAGACCTGATGGCCCGGGTCGATGTGGTTGGCGACCCCCGATTGATGGCCATCTATCCATGCCAGCTTCCCGCCCGTCTGACCTTGACCACCACCTCGGGCCACACCCTGGTGGAAGAAGCGCTGGCCAATCGGGGCGGACCCGACCAACCTCTGTCCGATGACGAGTTGGCCACCAAGTTTGCCGACAATACTGCCGGTTTGGTGGCCGACAACGTCGCCGACCGGATCTACGAGGACTTGTCCGATCTGGCCTCGGCACTGTGCGTCACCGGCATGCTGGCTCCGCTGCTCGATCCCATCGGGAAACAGCCATGACTGACACCGTTATCACCGGCGCCAAGGTCGTTCGCCCCGACACGGGCAGAGTCGAGGAATTGGACATCGCCATCACTGACGGGCACATCAGCGGTCTGGCCGTCGGCCTGGCCGCTTCTTCTGATTCTGCCGAGGTGTTCGACGCCTCGGGCCTCATCGCCTTTCCGGGCTCGGTGGACGCCCACACCCATATGGGCATCTACAACCCATTGGACGAGGACGCCACCAGCGAGAGCCGGGCCGCAGCCCAGGGCGGCACCACCACCGTGCTCAACTACATGCGCACCGGCCAGTACTACCTCAACCGCGGCGGCCCCTACGCCGAGTTCTTCCCCGAGGTTCTGCGGCTAATCGACGGCCGCAGCTACGTGGACTACGCCTTCCATCTCGCTCCCATGCAGGCCTCCCACATCGACGAGATACCCACACTGGCCACTGAATTCGGCGTCACCTCGTTCAAGATCTTCATGTTCTACGGCGGCCACGGCCTGCACGGCGCCAGCGACGACCAGGCCAGCTTCTTGATGACCCCGCCCGGCGAGCGCTACGACTACGCCCACTTCGAGTTCATCATGCGGGGAATCGCCGAGACCCGCCAGGCCCACCCCGAGTTGGCCGACGCCCTATCGCTCTCGCTGCACTGCGAGTCGGCCGAGATCATGACCGCCTACACCAAGTTGGTCGAAGCCGAGGGCCGCCTGGCTGGTTTGGCCGCCTATTCGGCGTCTCGACCCCCCCATTCGGAGGGACTGGCCGTGACGGTTGCGTCGTATCTGGCCCACGAGACCGAGGTGTCCAACATCAACCTGCTGCACCTGTCGTCGGCCAAGGCCATGGACGCCGCTCTGCGCATGAGCCGGTGCTTCGAGAATGTGGACTTCCGCCGGGAGGTCACCATCGGTCACCTGCTGGTGGACATCGAGACCTCTGGCGATCCGTGGGGCAAGGTCAACCCCCCTATCCGCCCCCGAACCGACGTGGAGGCGCTGTGGGAGCACGTCTTGGCCGGCGAGGTGGACTGGGTGGTCAGCGATCACGCCTGCTGTCGCACCGAGGCCAAGGTCGCCGCAGAGAACCCCGACGACATCTGGCTGGCCAAGAGTGGCTTCGGCGGCACGGAGTACCTGCTGAACGGCCTGTATTCCGAGGGTGTCAAGCGGGGCTTGGGGCTGGCCGACATCGCCCGGCTGCTGTCGTGGAATCCGGCGCGGCGCTACGGGCTGGGCACCAAGGGCACCATCGGGATCGGCTACGACGCCGACATCGCCTTGCTCGATCCGGGGGTCAGCCATGTGGTGCGGGCCGCCGAGTCGGAGTCCAGCCAGGGCTACACCCCGTTCGAGGGCCAAGAGCTCACCGGGAAGGTCAGCCACGTCTGGCTGCGGGGCCAGCGCATTTTGGCCGACGGACAGGTGGTGGGCAGCCCCGGCGGCCAATACCAGAAGCGGCCGACATGAGCGCGGCGGCCACTGCGATGAGGGGCTCAGCGAGGTTTCGGAAATCCGCCGGCCTTGGCCACCAGGCTGGGCACTCCGTGGCCGAGTTGGGCTTCCAGCCAGGCGGTGGTATCGATGAGCGCGTCCAGATCCAGCCCGGTGTCGAAGCCCATCTCATGCACCAGATACACCACGTCTTCGGTGGCCACGTTGCCGGTGGCTTTGGGAGCGAACGGGCAGCCCCCCACCCCGCCGAGGCTGGAGTCGAACACCCTCACGCCGGTGTCGATCGCCGCGGCGATGTTGGCCAAAGCGGTGTTGCGGGTGTTGTGGAAGTGCCCTCGCAGCGCGATGCCAGGAGCACGCTCCCGGGCCCCGGCGAACAGATCGGCCACCTGGGTGGGAACCCCGGCTCCAATGGTGTCGGCCAGCGCCAGCTCGTCGGGCTGGGTCTCAGCCAGCTGGGCCATGATGTCGAGAACGCTCTGGGCTTCCACCCGCCCCTCGTAGGGGCATCCGCACACGGCAGAGACGGTGACCGCGGTCTTGATGCCAGAGGCCCGGGCGGCATCGCTGATGTCGCGCCAGCGCTGCACCGACTCAGCCACGCTGGCCCGTTGGTTGGCCTGGGAGAACGCCTCGGTGGCCACCACCACCCCGCAAATCTCGTCGACCCCGGCGGCGATGGCCCGTTCAACCCCTCGCTGGTTGAGAGCCAGTGCGCTGTAGCTCACCTCGTTCGACCGGGGCACGCCAGCCATGACTGCATCCCCGTCGGCCATCTTGGGCACTGCCTTGGGGCTGACGAAGCTGGTGGCCTCGATGCGAGTGTGGCCCGCGGCAACCAGCCGCTCGATGAGCTCGACCTTCTGCGCGGTGCTGAGGTCGGCGGGGTCGGCCTGCAAGCCGTCCCGAGGGGCTACTTCGACTATTTGGATGCGCTCGCTCACTGCGAGTCCGAGCATATTGGAGATTCATGTCTGGAGCTCTGACCGATATCCGGGTTATTGAGATGGGCACCCTGCTGGCTGGCCCGTTCTGCGGCCAGCAATTGGCCGACCACGGGGCCGAGGTGATCAAGGTCGAGCCGCCGGGAACCGGCGATCCCATGCGGGTATGGGGCCAGGAGAAGGCCGACGGCAAGTCACTGTGGTGGCCGGTGGTGGGCCGGGGCAAGAAGTCGGTCACCGTAAACCTGCGCGAAGCCGCCGGACAAGACCTGGTGCGTCAACTGGCGGCCCACGCCGACGTGCTGGTGGAGAACTTCCGACCCGGCACCCTGGAAAAGTGGGGCCTGTCCCCCGCCGAGCTCCACGCCGTCAATCCCCGGTTGATCATCACTCGGGTGTCGGGCTACGGACAGTCTGGCCCCTATGCCTCCCAGCCCGGCTTCGGCGCCATCGGCGAAGCGCTGGGCGGCATCCGCTACACCACCGGAGACCCGGAGAAGATGCCCAGCCGAACCGGTATCAGCATCGGCGACACCCTCACTGCCATGTTCGCCACCATCGGCACGCTCAACGCCCTCCACGCCCGCCAGCGCACCGGCAAGGGACAGGTGGTGGACGCTGCCCTGTACGAGTCGGTGATGGCGGTCATGGAGTCGCTCTTGACCGAGTACCACGTTGCGGGGTTCATTCGCGAGCGCACCGGTTCGATGATCCCCAACATCGCGCCGGCCAACGTGTACCCCACCCGGGACGGCAAGATGCACCTGATTTCCGGCAACCAGGACACCGTGTGGCGGCGGTTGGCTGAAGCCATGGGCCGACCCGAGTTGGGCGAGGACCCCCGCTATGCCACCCACCTCGCCCGGGGCGACAACCAGCTTGAGCTCGACGAGCTGATCGCCGAGTGGACTGCCACCCTCGATGCCCACGACCTTCACCGGCTGCTGAACGAGCACGCCGTGCCCAACGGCCAGATGTATCGCGCCCCCGAGATGTTGGCCGACGAGCATTTCTCTGCCCGACAGGCCATTGCCTGGGTGGACAGTCCCGACTTTGGCTCGATCCCCATGCAGAACGTGGTGCCCAAGCTGTCGGACACCCCCGGAGAGATCGAATGGTCGGGCCCAGTTCTGGGCGAGCACAACGAAGAGGTGCTGGGCGACATCCTCGGTCTCGACGACGACGCCATCAGCCAGCTCCGAGCCAATGGGATAATCGACTGATGCAGGGGGACCGGGCATGACCGGAGACAGCTTGGCCGACGACTATCGCCAGGCCGGGTTCAGCAACCGTCTCGGATTCGGCCGACAGCCCGCCCTGGTGGTGGTCGACTTCTGCCAGGCGTATCTCCACCCCGATTCGCCGCTGTATGCCGGTGTGGAAGACGCCCGAGAGTCGTGCATACGGCTGCTGGCCGCCGCTAGAAGGGCTCAGATCCCCGTGCTGCACACCAGGGTGGAGTTTCAGCCGGGAGGGGCCGATGGCGGGGTCTTCTTCCGCAAGGTCGGCGCGCTGGAGTGCTTTGTGCGGGGCAATCCGCTGGGCCAGTACGGCGAAGGCTTGGAACCGGCCGACGAAGAGGTGGTGGTGGTCAAGCAGTACGCCTCAGGATTCTTCGGCACGTCGCTGGCTTCTACGCTGACCTCCCTGGGCATCGACACGCTGATCATCACGGGTGTGTCAACCAGCGGCTGCGTCCGGGCTACCGCACTCGACGCCTGCCAACACGGGTTCGTTCCCATCGTGGTGAGAGATGCCTGCGGCGACCGAGACCAGCGCGTCCACGAGGCCAACCTGTTCGACCTCGACGCCAAGTACGCCGACGTGGTGTCCGAGCAAGAGGTGCTCGACCACCTGGCCGCTCAGAATTGAGCGCCCTCACCTAGGTTGAGGAAGGCGGGGTCGAATCAAACGGTGCTGATCACTGAGCTGGGTTGACGAGGCGGCCGACGAACAGGAGAGCGCCGGTGTCTTGGTGGACGATGGCCCACAGGAAGGGGCGGTCGGCCACCACGGTGAGATCAGGCGGGGGCGGTAGGGAAGTCGCGAAACCGGTTGTAGTGGCGGCAGCGGCTTCGGTGCCCTTCTCATCCACTATCACCTTGGCTCCGTGCAGTGCTGTTGAGATGAAGAGGCCGGGAGCGATGCCGTCGAAGCCTGCGCCGGCACAGAACCCGCGCGGGCAGAGCCACTCGAACAGGTCGGCCGGCGGCAAGGTCTGCTCCCACTTGGGCATGGTGAGCTCAACCGTGCCTGCTAGCGCCGAGCTGGTCAGCCCAATCAACGCCTTGGCGTCAAGCGACTCCTCCACGGCGGTCAAGCCGTCGGAGTCGTGGGGGACGATGAGCCACATGGCCAGCTCGTCGCCCTGGTAGGGCAGCTCCACCGCGTCGGCGTCGTCGAGTTGCACATAGCGGCGATGCACCGGCACCCGATCGTGCATAAAGGGCACCGTCACCGACTGTCCGTCGCCGGTGGTGAATTGGCGGTCGCGGGTGAACTCGGGGAGGAACGGCACCAGCCAGTCGGCCTTGAGGTAGACGGTGTTGACCATGACCAGTTCTTGGTCTTGGACGACCCCTGCGTCGACGATTACAGGGATGAGCCCGCGGGTGCGCTCCGATACCCAACGATTGATGGAGTCGGCTGCGGCGTCGCCGTCTCCGGTGTCGACTGGTTCGACAGTGGCTCCGTAGTGAGCGGTGGCGATGTTCAGGAATTCTTGGCGCGGGGAGAAGCCATCGTCGGGGAAGAGCCGATTGGCCACCTCCAAGGTGGTCGGGTCCACCGAGACCTTGGCCAATCTGAGATCAACGGCATTGGCCGCACGGTGGGTGTCAGCCCCGGGGAATCCGAAGATCTTGTCGAGCGCCGCTCCGGAGTCAGCCGATGCCCCGGCTCGACTCAGGCTGAAAGCCACCCCAATGCTCATTGGGCTGGAGACCGCGTTGCCCTCCTGGTGCCGATGGAAATCCCATCCGGCGGCATTGACTCCGCCCACCCATTCGCTGGCTGGAGCAGCCGGATCAGCCGATAAGCGATCGAGCACCGGCTCAACAGTGGCCACCGGAGTCGGAACCGCAGTCGGCTCAACAGTCGCCACCGGAGTCGGAGTGGGCTCAACAGTCCCCACCGGAGTCGCCACCGGAGTCGGAGTGGGCTCAACAGTCGCCACCGGAGTCGGAACCGCAGTCGGCTCAACAGTGGGGATGGGGGTAGGAGTGGCTTCAACAGTGGTCACCGGAGTCGGAACCGCAGTCGGCTCAACAGTCGCCACCGGAGTCGGAGCCGCAGTCGGCTCAACAGTCGCCACCGGAGTCGGAGCCGCAGTCGGCTCAACAGTGGGGATGGGGGTAGGAGTCCGAATGGGTTCAACGGTCGCCGCAGCAGTGGGGGCCGCGGAGGGTGTCGAAGGGGGGTCATCGGTCGCCGCAGCAGTGGGGGCCGCGGCATGGGTGGCGGTGGGGCTTGGGGTTGGAGTCTGGTCTGAGCTACCGCAACCAACGGCGATCGCAGCAAGCAAAATGATCGACCCAACCAGCTTTTTCATAACCGTTAGACGCCAAGGATACGCCTCAAGTTCCCGAGACCGTTGGTGCCAGTCTCCGTTGCCTCTAGGGAACCAGCACCACCTTGCCGAGCTTGCCGGGGACGGCGAAGTACTCGTAGGCCGCAGTCGCCTCGGCCAAGGGGAAGGTGCGGGCTATGGGAACCCGGACTCGGCCCGCATCCACCAAGGGGAGCACATGGCGCTCTATGCGGCGGGCGACGGCGGCCCGCTGCTCCAGAGTGCGGGGCCTAAGCGTGGAGGCGAACAGCCGTGCCCGCTTGACCATGAGCAGCGCCAGATTCAGCGAGACCTCCGCCCCGGCGCCCACTCCGATGACCGAAATGCGGCCCTCGGTGGCCAGCGCTTTGAGATTGGCGGGCCAGTTGGGGGCGCCCACCAGCTCGAGGATCACGTCAAACGGGCCAGCATCAACGAAGTCGCCGGGATCTATGGCGTGGGCTCCCAACTCGGCCACCGCGCTGCGGGAATCAGGGTTGCGCACAATGGCGGTCACCTCCGCCCCGGCCGCCGCCGCCAGCTGCACCGCAGCCACACCCACTCCCCCGGCGGCACCGTGGATGCACACCCGCTCACCCATGGCCACTCCAGCCTGGGTGAACAGGGCGTCGTGGGCGGTGGCGAACACCTCGGGGAACCCGCCTGCACTCTCCCAACCCATCGAGTCGGGCACCGGCATGGCCAGAGGCTCATCCACCACGCAAAGCTCGGCCTGACCGCCCCCCTGCACCACCGCCATCACCCGGTCGCCCACCGAGTACCGCAGGCAATCGGGCCCGGTGGCCATCACCTCACCGGCCATCTCCAATCCGCCGGTGACCGGCGCTCCTGGCGGCGGGGGGTAGCCCCCCTTGGCCTGGGCGATGTCGGCGCCGTTCAGTCCTGCGGCCCGTACCTCCACCAGAAGCTGCAGATAGCCCGGTTCTGGGTCGTCTACTTCCGCAGTCGTCGCCTGCCCGTCTTGAAAAACAACTGCTCGCATCAGCCCCGCAATCTAACGGTCATGAGGCGTCTGACGGGCAGGTGAAAGTGCTCTTTGTGCCGTAGGCTTCGGGCATGGCAACGCTGACTCAAGCCACGTTCACCCGCATGGACGAGTCCACCGCAGAGGACTGGGCGGCAACCGCCTCAGCCCATCACTACCTTGAGCAGGGATTAGCCGACCGGGTGCTGCGGGAGCTGCGGGATCTGGCCTCCGGGCCCCAGGGATTCGCCGTCGACCGGCTGGTCCACAGCCTCCAGACCGCCCATCGGGCCGAGAAGGCCGGGCGCGACGACGAGTACCTGGTGTGCGCGCTGGTCCACGACATTGGAGATCTGCTCACCCCCCACAACCACCCTGACATCGCCGCGGCCATCCTCAAGCCGTTCGTGTCGGAGGCCAACCATTGGATGGTGCAGATGCACGGCGTCTTCCAGGGCTACTACTTCTGGCATCACGTCGGGCTAGATCGCAACAGCCGCGACGCCTACGCCGACCACCCCCACTACGACCGCTGCGCCGAGTTCTGCGCCGAATACGACATGCCCGCCTTCGACCCGGCTTACCCCACGCCGCCCCTGGAGCACTACGAGCCGCTGGTGCGGAGCTTCTTCGCCCCCAAAGCGTGATCCTTTCCGACGTATCCATCCGCAAGGAGCTGGCCGAGGGCCGCATTGAAATCGAGCCGCTGGCCGATGGCGCCGTCCAACCGTCGTCGGTGGATTTGCGCATCGACCGGCACTTCCGGGTGTTCCGCAACCACACCGAGGGACTGATCGACGTCAAGAAGAACATGGACGCCCTCACCGAGCCGGTGGAGATCGAGTCCGACGGAGTGTTCATCCTCCATCCCGGGGAGTTCGTGCTGGGCTCCACCCTGGAGCGGGTGCGGATTCCCGACGACCTGGTGGCCCGACTGGAGGGCAAGTCCTCGCTGGGCCGCCTCGGGCTGTTGATCCACTCCACTGCTGGCTTCGTGGACGCCGGCTGGAATGGCCGCCTCACCCTGGAACTATCCAACGTGGCCACATTGCCTATCACCCTGTACGCCGGGATGAAGATCGGCCAGATCTCCTTTATCCGAATGACCACCCCCGCAGAAAACCCCTACGGCTCCACCGAGGCCGGCTCCAAATACCAAGACCAAACCGGCCCCATCCCCTCCCGCTACTGGAAGAACTGGTAGCGCGACCTGATTAGAGGTTGGGCAACGAGGCACATGCCTAGCTGTCCTCCCAACAATGTCATAACTTGCCAAATGTCATAATCTGCCATATTGTGACGGAATGGTGAAACCGTCCCACTGTGCCAAGCAACCCGAAGTGGGACTTCGCGAGTACAAGCGTGATCGGACACGACGTGCGCTTCGGGAGACAGCGGTGCGATTGTTCGCCGAAAACGGCTACCACGCAACGACGGTCGATGAGATTGCTGGCGCCGTTGGCGTCTCGCCCCGAACCTTTTATCGTTACTTCCCCTCCAAGGAAGAGGTGCTGTTCGATGTTTCAACTGACATCAGGGCGGCAGTGGTCGAGGTGCTGAGCGAAGTTCAGCCCGCGATATCCCTGGCCGACTCCATCACCTCGGCGGTGGTAGAGGTCGCGTCTGCCTATGACAGTCAAGCCGAGCTGTTCCAGCAGATGGCGCAGATCATGATGGCGTCGCCCGAGCTTCGCTCCGCCGGGCTAGAAGACCTCCACCGCTGGGAGGCGGTGTATGTGCCGATCATTGCTCGCCATCTGACGGACATTCCTACAAGTGACGCGACCATCGGCGTTCTCGCCGGTGCTGTCGTCGCGGCCCAGCGAATCGCCCACGACCGCTGGATGGCCAGCGGCCAGCAACAGGACATGGCCTCACATGTCAAAGAGTCCCTGGCTGTCCTCGGACCACTGTTCGCCGCTATCGAGTCCGCTGAAAACACAAGGACATAGCAATGAGCAACTCAGCACTCCCAACCGGCATCGGGCTTGGATTTCGTTTCGACCATCTGACAGTCGACGAGACCCAAGGTCTGGCCAGGCACAGCGAGCAACTCGGCTATCAAGCAATCTGGTTGACCGATTCCTTCGGCCGAGATCCCCTTATCCATGCCGGACAGTTGCTCGGCGCCACCAACTCGCTCACGGTGGGCACCGCGGTGCTCAACATCCACCTCCGGACGCCTGAGTCTGTGGCCAGCGCCGCCAACACGCTCGCCGACCAGTCAGACGGGCGCTTCCTACTCGGAATCGGCATGTCGCACCCCGAGTTGATCGAGGATGCCCTCAAGCTGACCTACTCCTCGCCGATCGAAACCATGACGCAGTATCTCGCTGCCATCCAGGCAACCCTCTGGTTCGGTCCTGCCATCACGGAGCCACCACCTGTCGTGCTCGGTGCACTTGGTCCCCGGATGCTGAGAGCCGCGGGAGAACACTTCGCCGGCGCCATTCCCGTTCAAATCCCTCCCAGCCTGACCCTAAGAGCCCGGGAGACCGTCGGCCCTCAGGCCTGGCTCGGCGTCAAGCAGTACGTGTGCCTTACCCCAGACCACGCGGCAGGATTGGATGCTGCCCGTGCTCGCCTGGCTGGCTCACTGGGCATGCGCAACTACCAGCGGCTGTTTCGCTCGGCTGGTTTCACCGACGAAGACCTTGCCGACGGAGGCAGCAACGAGTTGTGTGAGGCCATAGTTGCCATTGGATCAAGCGGCGCCATTGCCGAGCGGATTGGCGAGCACTTCGAGGCAGGAGCCGATCACGTGGTGATCGAGCCCATCCAAGTCAACGAGCCGCACCTCCTAGATGCGAGTGCATTCGAGCCGGTCGCTGCTGCCGCCCTCCACATCTCGCAATAGGCCCGGAAGGCGCTCGAAAGACGGGTATAACTAGGTTGTGCCCGAGTCCGCTCCTTCGACGTCTCTGACGCCCCGCTCGCGGGCTGGACTGTTGGCCGAGCTTGAGGGTGAGCGGTTTGATTTGGTGATCATCGGCGGGGGGATCACGGGGGCGGGGGTAGCTCGGGATGCGGCCAGGCGGGGGCTGCGGGTGGCGCTGGTGGAGAAGGACGACTACGCCGCGGGGACGTCGTCGCGCTCTTCCAAGCTGATCCACGGTGGGCTGCGGTATCTGGCGATGGGCGACATCGGGCTGGTGCGGGAGACGGCGCGGGAGCGCAAGGCTGTCCACCAGATGGCACCCCATCTGGCCGAGCCGTGCTGGATGGTGGTGCCGGCTCGTAGCCGGGCGAGCTTGATGAAGGTCCGAGCTGGAATCGGGACCTACGAGAAGCTCGGCGCAGTGGAAGATGCCGACCGCCACCTCAGCTGGGATCGCGATGCCCTGGGGGAGCTGGAGCCTTGCATGCGCCAAGACGAGTTCCCGTGGGCGTGTGCCTATCGGGAGTACATGACCGACGATGCCCGCCTGGTGCTGGCCGTGCTGCGCGACGCGGCTGCTGCAGGGGCGCATGTGGCGAACCGGCTTCCGGTGGTGGACGTGGTTTGGGAGGGCGAGCGGGTCGACGGAGTGGTGGCCGAATGCGGCGTGAGTGGCGATCAAGTGGCGATCCGAGCCGATGCGGTGGTCAACGCCACCGGGCCGTGGGTGGAGCGTCTGGCCCGACTCGAGGAACAAACCGCTGTCGATCGGCTTCATCCCTCCAAGGGCGTGCATGTGGTCGTCCATGCATCACGGCTACCTGTACGGAACCTGGTGATCATGGAAACCTCCGACAAGCGCAGCATCTTTGTGCTGCCCCGAGGCGACACCGTGGCCATCGGCACCACCGACACCAGCTATCACGGCGATCAACTCCTGTGGCCCGAAATCGAGCGGACCGACGTCGAGTACTTGCTGCACCCGCTCAAGCGTTATTTCGACGTCGATCCTCTGGGCTTCGACGATGTCGTGGCGGCCTGGTCGGGGGTGCGCCCCCTTGTGGCCCAAGGAAACAAGGAAGCCGCCGAGATCTCTCGCAAGGAGGAGGTGTGGCTCGGCGCCGGGGGGATGATCACCATCGCGGGCGGCAAGCTCACCGGCTTTCGCACCATGGCGATGACGGTGCTCGACTTTGTGGCCGAGCAGCTGGGCCGATCGCTGGGGCCGAGTCCGGGGCCCGATCCGATCCCCGGCGGCGACCTGACATCGAGCCTCGACGCCCACGCCGCATCGGTGGCGGCCGCCGTAGGGGTTGAGCAGCCGCTGGTCGACCGTCTGGTGCGGCTCTACGGCGACGAGACCAGCGAGGTGCTGGCTTTGGGCCACCAGCCCATTGTCCCCGGTGGGCGGGTGGTGGCCGGAGAGGTCGACTGGGCGGTGAAGGTGGATGGTGCGCTGACCCTCGAAGACCTCGTCTATCGCCGGACCCGGGCCGCCTGGTACACCCCCGCCGAGCGCGACGCCCTGATCGCCCCCGCGGCCTCGTTGATGGCCGACCTGCTGGGGTGGGACGAGTCCCGCACCACCGCCGAGATCGAAGCCGTTCGAACCCGCTTCGCCAGCGAACTCCAATTCCGGGACAACGCCTGATGACACTTCTCGACGACCTCGCCAGCCTGCTGGGCGACGAGCTGCTCATCGACGACGACGCCCGCCGAAGCCGAGCCCGCGACACCTGGCCCCGCTCCGAATTCGATCAGTGGCAGGCCCGGTTGGTGCTACCCGCGGCGATAGCCATGCCCTCGACCACCGAGCGGGTGGCTGAGACGGTGCGGCTGTGCCGGGCCCACGGCGCGCCGATGATTCCCCGGGGGGCAGGGTCGGGCTGCGTGGGCGGCGTGCTGGCCTCTCCCGATTCGGTGGTGATCAGCACCGAAGGCATGAGCGGGCTGCGGTCGCTCGACCCGGTGGACGGATTGGCCTCGTTCGGAGCAGGCACGATGGGGATCGACGCCGAGAACCGGGTGCGCCAAGACGGCTTCACCATCGGGCACTGGCCCCAGTCGATCGAGATCTCGTCGGTGGGCGGGTGGGTGGCCACTCGGGCCTCGGGCCAATACTCCACTGCCTACGGCAACATCGAGGACATCGTGTACTCGGTGGAAGCTGTGTTGCCCGACGGTTCGATCTACCGGTCGCGCCCTACTCCCCGGGCATCGGCTGGCCCAGATCTCCGCCAGCTTCTGCTGGGCAGCGAGGGCGCACTGGGGATCATCACCGAGGTGACTTTCTCGCTGCGGCCGCTGCCCGAGCCGGGAGTTCGCCAAGCCTTCCACTTCGAGGATATGGCTACTGGAATCGACGCCGTCCGCGGTGTGATCGTGCCGGGCTGGCTACCTCCGGTGGTGCGCCTCTACGACGCCGGCGAGACGCGGCGCCACTTCCGCGACCATGTGCCCAAGGGTCGCTGTGTGGCCATCTTCCTGCACGAGGGCCCGCCCGGCCACGCTGCTCTGGAGGCGGTCGCGGTTGCTGAGCTGTGCCGGGCCGGTGGAGGTGAGCAAGCCGATCTAGGCGCAGTCGACCACTGGTTTGAGCATCGCAACACCGTGCCCACTTGGACCGAACTCTTCGAGCAAGGCCTCGTGGCCGACACCATTGAGGTAGCCACCGGCTGGGGCCAGCTTGCCCGGCTCTACACGTCTGTCACCGACGCGATCAGCGCGGTGCCTAAGGTGATCGCCGCTACCGCCCACTCATCGCACGCCTACCGCTCCGGGGCCAACCTCTACTTCACATTCGCCGCCCAGCCGTCTGGTCCGGAGGAGTACCAATCGGTCTACGACGCCTGCTGGACCGCGGCCATGCAGGCGGCCACCGGCTGCGGTGCCGGAATCTCCCACCATCACGGCATCGGCCGCGTCCGCCGAACTTGGATGGCCGATGAACTCGGCGATGCCGGCGTCGGCGTTCTGCGTGCTGTCAAGGCGGCCCTCGACCCCGACAACCTCATGAACCCGGGAGTTCTCGTCCCGGACTGACGACCAGCCGTCTAAGCCGATCGCAGCATTGCCACGCCCATGCAGCGTCCCGCTCGGCCGGACTGACCCCGATGGGAGAAGAAGCGCCGGGCATCCAGCGTGTCCATCCGACAGTCTTCAATTTGCTTGAGCCATACCCCGGCATCGAGCACCTGCTGTTTGACCATGAACGGGATGTCGAGGTGCGGCTTGTCCCCTGCGTCGTAGAGCACCGCGGGCTGCTGATGGAACTCGCCCTCAGCCTGCATGGCCTCATTCATCGAGACTTCGAGGGAGAGCGGTTGCAAGCACGGACCGATTCCAACTCGGATGTCCCGCGGCCGGCACCCGAACTCCCGAGTCATCGTCTCGACTGCCTTCTGGGCGATGCGCCCGATTGCCCCGCGCCATCCGACATGCACGACTCCGATGGCTGGCTGAACCGGGTCGTAGAGCACCACCGGCGCACAGTCGGCTACCAGGACGGCCAGTGGAATCATTGGTGTGCTGGTAACCAGCGCGTCACAGGCGGCCACTCCAGATTCAGCCGAGTCAGCCCCTCGACCCCTGTCGTGATCACCGACAACCTTCACCCGGACCCCGTGCACTTGGCGGGGAACCACCAGATCCCGAAAGTCGAAACCAAGTCTGTCGCCCACAATCTTGCGGTTGGCCACGACGCTTCCTGGGTCGTCCCCCACCTCAAAACTCAGGTTGAGGCTGGCCACCTGGCCGCGGCTCACGCCTCCGTCGCGGCCCGTGACCGCGGCAAGCGCCTGATCTCCGTCAAAGCTAAACCGGAGAGTGTCCATTGAGTCCTACTCTAGTAGTATTTCCGGTATGAAAGTTAGCGTCAGCCTTCCCGACGAAGACGTCGCCTTCCTCGACGACTATGCCCGCAACCACCAAATCGCCTCCCGATCTGCCACCCTGCACCGGGCGGTCCGGCTCCTGCGGGCATCTGAGTTGGCGCAAGACTACGCCGAGGCCTTCGCACAATGGGATAACGAAGAGAGCCACCTCTGGGACTCCTCCGTTTCTGACGGACTCACCTAGCTCTGATGAGACGAGGGGAAATCCGCATCGTCAATCTCAGCCCCACGCAGGGCGCTGAGGCCGCCCAAACCCGGCCCGCGGTGATTGTCAGCAACGATGGCGCCAACACCACAGCGGCCCGACTGGGGCATGGAGTGGTAACCGTCGTACCCATCACCTCCAACACCGAGCGGATCCACCCCTTCCAAGTGCTGCTGGTCGCCGACGACACTGGCCTCGAGCGCGACTCCAAGGCCCAAGCCGAACAGGTCAGGTCGATCTCCGTTGATCGAGTTGGCCGCCTGATCGGCCAGGTCCCCTTTGACCAGATGGCCCACCTCGACGACGCCCTCCGACTCCACCTCGCCCTCTGACGTACTCGCAGCGATAGGAGCCGAACATGCCCGAATCCCCAGTGTGGACCTCGCCGGTACTGCGGTCGGTGCGCGAGGTGGTTGATCGCTCCCGACACGTTCGCACATCGGTCGAGGGCATCGAGCAGGTGGCCTCATGGATGGCCTTTGAGGAGTTCGCCTTTCCTTCTGGCCCAGTGGACGGTGCCTTCAGCGACAGGATTGACCCGGCGGAGATCATCGATGTGTCCTTCTTCTACGCGGTCATGAACTTCGCCTTCACCGACTTCGACTCCGGGGTGAAGTTCGCCGCCGACTATGGGGGCCGCACCTGGTCGGACAGCGAGGGCATGTTCGCCGGAGTCAACCGAGCACTTGATGAGGGCGTGCCGCTGACCGACGGGGCCTACCTGGCCGAGATCAATCGAGCCGAACTGGGCCGCGTGTTCAGCGGGAACATCGAAATCCCCATGCTCGATGAGCGCGTCGAGATCCTCAACGCGACGGGCGAAGTCTTGGCCGAACGCTACGACGGCAGCGCCCATCGGTTCGTGGCCGACTGTGCGCCGGCCATGTACGCCGACGGAAACGGCCTGCTGGAGCGGCTGGTGGCGGAGTTCCCTCGGTTCAACGATGTCAGCACTCACGAGGGCCATGAGGTGCAGCTGCACAAGCTGGCCCAGCTGTGGCTGTGGCAACTGCACATGGCGCTGGCCAGCCAAGGAGCATTCGCTGTGACCGACCTAGATCGAATGACGGCGTTCGCCGACTACATCGTCCCCGTCGCCCTGCGGCTCATGGGCATTCTGTCTTACTCCGAAGAACTGGAAGCCGCCATCAACCATGGCGCACTGATCCCCGCGGACAGTCCCGAGGAAGTAGAGATCCGGGCCCACACCCTGTACGCCACCGCCCTGCTAACCGACGCCATCAACCGGATTCGCCCGCCGTCGCTGGCCCTCGTGGTTCCCCAAGTGGACTTCCGACTCTGGAACGCGTATCACGCCACCTTCTGGCCCCACCACCTAACCCGCACCATCATGTACTGACCTCCAGGGCCCGGTGGGCGCAGGCCATCGCCGGCTTGTCAGTCGTTGAGCTCGGTGAGGAGGGCGTCGGCCAGGGTTCGGTAGTGGGATTCCTCGTTGTAGCGGTGGGCGGAGATGCGTAGCAGGCGCTCGGGGGGTTCGGGCCAGGTGAAGACCGGCACCTGCCCCGAACGACCCGTGGTTCAGATGCAGCACCCCGTCTTCAAGCAGCCACTGACTCACTGAAGGCACCGGAAAACCCTACATGGCAACACCCTTTGAGCGTCTGAGATCAAGAGGCGCTGACTAGATCGCCGATGGTCCTTGCCAGCTGGCTGCCGTCGTCGCAGGCCTCCGCCCATCCGGCAGCGTCGGAACTGTAGGTATCGTCAAGAATGGTCACCGATGCACCCCGTTCGAGTAAGCGCCGAACCATTTCGAGACGGCGAAATTGAATAGCGAAATGCAGTGCAGTCGTATTGCGGTAGGGACGCACATCGATATCCACGCCGGCGTCGAGAAGATACTCCACAACAGTGCGCCGGTTGTTGAGCGCAGCAAAGACGAATGCCTCGCCAATGATCTCTATCGGGTCGTCGGAGGGTGGATTGCCGGCCGGTCGGCCGACATCGGCCCAATTGGGACGGTGGATGCCCGGATCATCGAGGAGTGAACCGTCAGTGGATACCCAGTGCTTGACTCTGTCCAGCAACCCGCAGGCGGCAGCAAGCCACAGTGCGGTCCTATGCAGACCGGCGGTAACGAGCACATCAGCGGCCTCAATGGAACTGTGCATTGCGGCCGATTCAAGGGGCGTGATGTTGGCGTCAGCGGTGGCTGCGGGGTCGGCACCGGCGGCAAGGAGTTGTTCGCAGAGGGCCGCCCGGTTCCAGCAACCGGCAAGGTTTAGGGCTCGATCCAGTTCAGCGCCGGCGCCAATCAGCAGGTCGACGATCTGAGGCGAGGGCGGTCCAACCTCCGGTTGTGTGGTCCACTCCAATAGCGTGTTCCCCGCAACCTCGAGAGTTGCTATCTGCGGGTCCGCATTCAGAGCGGTTGCAAGCCCATCAACATCCCCCGACAAGAGTGAGTGCAGAGCGGGCTGAATTCGCTCATCATCGCTCTTGTTGCCCATTGACGCCCATTCTGCAACATCAACGGCAAGGTCTTTGACCTTGTGGGCGTACCGTTGACGGGGCCGTATCATGCGGCAGCAAAAGGAGGCCAAGATATGTCTGATTCAGAACTGGCAATTGGGAGCCAGATCCATTTGGGCCATTCGATGATCACCTTCATCGAGCCGCACCGCGGCGAAGGGCTGCATGAGTACAACCGCTGGTACGAGCACGACCACGCCTATGCCGCCATGACCGCCGCGCCCGGCTGCTTCGCCTACCGGCGGTATGTGGCAACGAGGCGGCTGAAAGACCTGCGCTTCCCCGCCGACAGCGCGATGGCCGATCCGGTGGACAACGGCTCGTTCATCGCCCTGTATTGGATGGAGGAGGGGCACGACGCCGACACCTTCGGCTACTCCTTCTCGGTCGGCCCCGACCTGTTCGCCTCAGGGCGCATGAACCCCAATCGCGACCACGTCAGCACCGCTGCCTACGACCTCGCCGGCTCGACAGGCCGAGGGCCCGCTCCGGTCCCACCCGAGATCGCCCTCGACCACCCCTACCCGGGCCTAGTCGTCGCTTGGATCCGAGGCGAAGACACCGACTCGGTCCTCGCAGCTGCGGCCGGCCTGCGGGCCGAGCGCGACCCACAGCTCCTGGCCGAGGGCAGCCCCATCGGCCAGATAATCGACTTCGTCCAGGTCGCCAAAGAGGGCGGCCTGCCACCCCTCACCGGCGAACACCCCGAAGTCCTCCGCCTCTACTTCTGCGACCAAGACCCCGAACAGTGCTGGGACGCATTCGCCACCCTCGCCGACGACGTCACCGCCCAAGGCGCCCGCCTAGAACTAGCCGCCCCCTTCATCCCCACCATCCCCGGCACCACCCACTACCTCGACGAGCTCTGGTAGCGGCTCCGGGTTCTTACGCCAGTTCCAGGCGGTCAACCTCGGCTTTGATTTCCGACCAGCCCACCTGGTCGGCCAATCTGCCCAATGTTCCGACACCAACTCTCTTCTGATCTCCCAGCTTGTCGTCCAGAGTCTGCTTCGAGATCACCCAGAACTTCCAAGAGGCAGGATCGCGCACGTTCTCTTTTGTTGCATTCTCCGGTTCATGAAGACAGAACACATACACGTCAGCAAACCTCACGGGCGGATCGTGCTCGATCCACTCGTTGGATTCGGCCAACCATGTTCCCCGCCTCAGGGCAATGTTGAAATTCGGTTTCGACGGCTGTTTCTGAGGCCAAGTCTGGCTCCGACCCGAGGCCTTGACCTCGACTTTGACCTCCCCGTAGAGCAGGTCGTAAGCGTCCCACTCATGACGCTCATCACCATCTCCGATGACCCCCAATGCCCGCCCCACCAGCCACTCCGCGAAGATCCCCCGATTTCGGTTCTCAACAAGGTTCCCCATGGCCCACCTGTGGAACTTCTCGATGTCAAGCCTCTGATCTCCCACAACGATGAACCTAGCGACTATTGCCTACAGGAGAAATGACCCTTGGTGATGGTGTTTGCGGAGTATTGCGATCAAGATCATGGAAGGCCTGCTAGTTCCGATATTGACACAGGTCGTCACTACTATCGACGATCAGAATCCTGCATATGGAGAGTGGGCGGCAATGAGCCAGCGGTCCCCGATCGAGTGGACAGAATCAACTTGGAACCCCACAACTGGGTGTGATCGAACGTCACCTGGTTGTGACAACTGCTATGCGCTCACTCTGGCGCGCCGACTAAAGGCGATGGGCGTCGACAAATACCAAGAGGATGGAGATCCCAGGACAAGCGGACCAGGTTTTCGCTTGGCCATCCACGAAGATGCACTAGACACCCCCAAGAGGTGGAGGCAGCCACGCCTCGTGTTCGTGAACTCGATGAGCGATCTCTTCCACGATGACGTGCCCATTGGCTTCATTCAACAGGTCTTCACCGTGATGGCTGAGACTCCACAGCACACCTATCAAATCCTTACCAAGAGATCTAGGCGGCTCAGGAAGATCGCTGAGGAGCTGCCATGGCCCAGAAACGTATGGATGGGTGTCAGCGTTGAGAACTCGCGGTACACATTTCGGGTCGACCACCTTCGGTCTGTTCCCGCCAAAGTTCGCTTCATCTCAGCAGAACCTCTCCTTGGGCCCCTCGGACCTGTCGATTTGGATGGCATCGACTGGGTGATTGCAGGAGGAGAGTCCGGCCCTGGCTACCGACCCATGGACATCAATTGGGGAAGAGAACTGCGCGACCAATGCCTGGCAGATGGCGTCAAGTTCTTCTTCAAGCAATGGGGTGGGCGAACGCCCAAGGCGGGAGGCCGCATTCTGGACGGCCGCACCTGGGACGACCTGCCACAGCGCGTCGCAATCTGACCAGCCGTGGCATCCCATTCGGACTTCTTTGGGGAACGCAATTCTCAGACGGTACTCAAGCACGGCGTTCTGACCCGTTACGCCCACTACTTCGCTGGTCGAGCGGGAAGGGCAACTGTCGGCCGCGTGGCCTTTATCGATGGCTACGCCGGAGCCGGCCGCTACGACGACGGCAGCCCGGGGTCACCTCTCTTGCTCGCATCAGAAGCCAAACGAGCAGAAGCTATGGGACGCAATGTGAAGCTCGCATTCGTGGAGCCCGACCAACGGATCCGCAGACGGCTAGAGCGGTCGCTAGGCGAAGCTGACATTCGACCCAACTCACTCGTCAGCAAACCGTTCGACACGGCCCTCGAAGGGCTTCTCGAGCAGTTTGCCGACCATGCTCTCCTCGTATTTGTCGATCCATTTGGACTTGCAGTAGATCAAGCAACACTGCTTCGACTCTTTGGGAAGTCCACGAGGCGACAGCCAATCGACGTGCTCTACCACTTCAGCCTCTCCACGGTGGCACGCATGGGGAGGGCAGGCATCTCGGACATCGAAACTGCGGCGCATAATGCGCTACGACTTGATGAAGCCCTCGGCAGTGTCAATTGGCGCGAGGAGTTCGCAGGATCCGACGAACGCGGAAAATCAACTGAAGCAGCAATGGCGGTCGCTAGGCGATTTTCAGCCTCAGTTACCGCAGAGAGCGATTTTGCCTCAACGAGCATCCCAGTTAGGCAACGTCCTGGTCAGCTGCCAAAGTACCTCTTGATCTTGTTTTCGAAGGATCCACAGGCCCATTGGGACTTTGCCGACCAGGCGTCAATGGCCTACGTCGACTGGCTGCACCACTGTGACACGATTGATTACCAGGCCAACCTGCAAGCGAGGGAAGCCAGCGGCATACAGACACTCTTTGAGGATCCTGCACCAGATCGCAGCAACGTCGAAGCGCTATTGGAGTCAGAAGCCATTGGATACTTGACAACTCGCGTGGTTGACATCATTCACCGGCATCGCCGAATTCGGCTGATCGACCGCATCGAAGACGTGTACGGCGAAATGCTTGGTAGAGCAAGAATCCGGCACCTGCGCAAAGCCATCAGGGCGCTCCACACTGAGGGTCTAATCGACGACAATGGCGTTGGCGATTTTCATTGCCGAAACATTCAATGGATTGAATGAAACCGCTGCAATCAGCACTCTGGTATTTCACTGAGTCGGGGAAGCCGTCACACCCGGTCGGTACGATGCGGATATGGAGGTCGTCTACGACGAGGACAAGTTCGTCGAGATGGCGCTATATATTGCTGGGCGACTCCAGGACGACTGTGTCGGTGGTGCCACAAAGCTCAACACGGCCCTCTTTCTTGCTGAGTTCACAAACCTTCGGCGCCACCACCGAGTGATCTCCGGTTGCGAGTTCCAGAAGCTGGCTCAAGGCCCCACACCTCGCCAGTTTCTACCAGTGCGCATTCGATTGACTAAGTCCGGTGAAGCCAACCTGGTCATAGAGGACTTTCTGGGGCGGCCACATCACCGGTTGGTACCCACCCGGTTCGCGGATCTCAGTGTGTTCTCAGACGATGAGCTCAAAACGATCGAGGACGTTCTCACCCAACTCGCAGGCATGACCGGCACCCAGGTCAGCGAGCTGTCTCACCAAGAGCCTGGCTGGCGGCTGACCGAGGTTGGCGAAACCATCCCGTTCTCCACCGCCTTCCTCGACTGCCAGCAGGTGCAGACTCCGATCAGCAAACAACTGTCCAAGTCAGTCGCGGAACACTACGGCCTTGAGCCACGGAGTAGTGCCTGAAATCCCAGTTGGCAGCTTCGCTGCTAGCACAATTGGCCCAAGTGCGGTCTCGGGTCGCCACCGAAGTGGCTTAGTGGGCAAGATTCAACGATGGCGCGAACAACCGCACAGAGGGTGAAGGACTCGATAGCGAGACTTGAGGCTGGGGTTGATGCCTGGCTTGCTACATCGGGCGGGGCCGGACCTCATCTAGTTCCTTTGAGCCTCGCTTGGGACTCGGCCACTGGCGAATTGATCTTCTGCATTGAGCAGGGAACCGTCACCGCGCGCAACATCGCTGCTGAGCCCTCCGTCCGAGTCGGGATCGGGCCGACTCGCGACGTTTTGATGATTGACGGAACAGCCCAAATTACCGGGCTCGTCAACGACGACGACTCTCTGGCTGCTTTCTTCCACAAGAAGGCCGGATGGGATCCGCGCCTCAATGGCGACAATTTGATCTTCATTCGCGTCACTCCCTCTCGGATGCAGGCATGGCGGGAAGTTGATGAAGTCGCGAATCGAACCGTCATGGTCGACGGGATCTGGAAGACGACTGACAAGTCATGAGGCAATTTGCCTACGTCGTCTTCTGGGCCATGACGGTGGTCCAGAAGTGCGTCATGTCTTCGACGAATACGGGGGCGAGGTCGGGGGTTCCGGCGAGGTGGGCGCCGCGGACGCCGTAGCCGGCTTTGGCGGCGTAGAGGAAGCCGTCGAGGTCGACCAAGGATGGGTCGGGGTGGTCGGAGGTGGGGAGGATGAAGGCGCCGTCGTCGGCGATGTAGACGGTGGGGGCATGGGGGGCCACGGTGGCTTCGGGCATGTACTCCAGAGGAGCTGTTCGGTCGAAGCTGTGATGCGCGCCGCCAACGATGCGAATTGTGGCGTCGCCCCCTGCGACCCATATGGCCTGGATGTGGGCCTGGACCTGGGTGGGTGAGCACCAGTCGTCAAGATCGCCGATGATTGCTCGGACGCGTGTGCTCCCCACGGCGGGCTTGAGGAACTGATGTCCCGACCAGGGGTAGGCGGCGTATACCCCGACCAGCGTGGGGGCGTTGGCGGCTGCGGCCAGATGCACCGACGCCGCGCTCAGTACCGCGGAGCCCCCTCTGCTGTGGCCTTGCGCGCCGATTCGTGTGGCGTCGATCTCGGGGCGGGACGCCAAGACCTCGGCGGTGGCCAGAACATCCCACGCACTGGCCGCAAAGGAATACTGGAGCTGGTTGTCGACGGTGGAATCCACATTTCGAGGGCCGAACGGGTCGAGGGCGCATGCCGCGATTCCCGCGTCGGTGATCGTCGCCGAGTGGGCGAGGTTGTGCGGCTGGAGCCCCAGGCTGCCCGGAGCCATGATCACTACCGGAAACGGCCCGGGCCCGTCGGGCACAAAGAGCTTGGCCCACAAGTCGAGGCGGGGCATCGCCGCCGTGTCAGAGATCGCCTGATGGAAGTTCTTGGGATTGGCCGACGGAATTGTCAGCGCCTCGCCCACCAACCCGTTGTCCAAGCAGAAGTCGTCCTCGTAGACGGCAGTGTCATCGCCCACCGAGTCACCTTACTGGCCTCTTGACTGTCACCCCTGGCCAGCCGAATCACCCACCATTTCATCAGTGATACATGCGGGGATGTCCTTTGAGCTCAGTGTGACAAACTAAGCGAAGTTGTCACTCTGCTTGACAGCCCTGCGATCGCCGAGGAAACCCGCGACTTGTCCTCCTCTGTCCCCACGACTGACACCGACGTGTTCACCTCGTCGGCTGCCTACGCCGACGTTGAGCGCTGGCACGAGACCGTGACCCCGCTGCGTCGAGCAGCGCCGGTGGTGCGGCTCGAGGGAACGGGCATCGAGCCGGTCTGGGCTGTGCTGCGCCACGTCGAGGTGCTGGAGGTGGAACGCCAGAACGAATTGTTCACCAGCGCACCGGCCTGCACCGTCAGCCAAGCCCGGGCGGTGTCCTCCCCCAGCTACCGGTCATCGCCAATGAAGACCTTGGTGGAGATGGACGGCGACGAGCACCAAGCCCACCGCTTGGTCGTGAACAAGTGGTTCCTGCCGGGGAGCATCCGCCGGCTCGACGCGGCCATCACCGCCCGGGCAGAGGACGCGATCGCCGACATGGACCGGCTCAGCGGGTCGTGCGACTTCGCCCAAGACATCGCCATTCGCTACCCGCTCAACGTCATCATGACGCTCTTCGGCGTCCCCGACACCGACTACGAAACCATGCTGCGGCTCACCCAGGCGCTTATGGAGGCCCAGGACCCTGATTCGGGCAGCGCGAGCGCGGAGACCATGCTCGAGTTCTACGAGTACTTCCGGGTGTTGGCCGAGGAGCGCAGGGCCGAGCCGAGAGACGATCTCGCCAGCGTGATCGCCAACGCCGAAATCAACGGCGAGCCGGTAGGCGACCTCGGCACCTTCGGCCTCTACCTCATCATCGCCACCGCGGGCCACGACACCACGAGCAGCGCGGTGGCCGGGGGGATGGAGGCCCTGATCGCCCACCCCAATCAGATCGAGGCCATGCGAAGCGACCCCGGTCTCATCGCCAACGCGACCGAGGAGATCATCCGCTGGGTGAGCCCGGTCAAACACTTCTTGCGGACCGCTCAAGGCGACTGCGAACTCGGCGGCGCCTCAATCCGCGAGGGCGACCGGGTGCTGTTGTCGTATCCGTCGGCCAACCGCGACGAGCTCGTGTTCGATGATCCCGCAACTTTCGATATAGCCCGGCCCAACGCCGATCACCACATCGCCTTCGGCTTCGGTCGCCACTACTGCTTAGGCGCCCATCTGGCCCGCCTCGAGGTGGCCAAGTTCTTCGAGCTCCTGATGCCTCGCCTCGACCACATAGAGGCCACAGGGCCGTGCCGAAACCTCGAGTCGAGCATGGTTAGCGGACCGACCAGCCTCCCTATCACCTACAAACTTCGCTGAGTCAAACTCAGGTCATGGAGAGAAGCGCTTGACCAGGTTGTCCAGAGTGGTGGCGATGGAGTCTTCGATCAGTTCGTCTCTGATCAACCACATGGTGAGGTGCGGGAATCGGATACTTCTGTAGTCAGCCGACTCGGTTACCCGTGTGCCGCCCTCTACAGGCTCCAACTCATAGCGCCAGCGGTTCTTGACCAAGTTGCACCAGGCGATGAGCCGGTTCTCCTCGTATTCCACCACCTTGCTGGTCATTCTGTAGGGGAAGCCGTACGCCTTCATGGCCATCGTGAACTCCGACCCCAGTTGCATGGACCCCTGACCGGTGATGAGCCGATGAACGGTTCCAGACCCGTCTATCTCGACATGGCGGGCCGGGTCGGCCAGCAAGGCGAAGATCTCCTCGGGAGCAGCAGGAACCACTCGACTGGCGGTAAAGAGTCGCTTGCTCATGGCAATCGGTCAGCCTACGTGAATTCAGGCGGTGGGGGCGGCGTGAAGGACCTGCTAGTGGGGTCTTGACGACCACCCCGACCACCCAGAACCAGCCGAAACACGGCCCATCCGGGGAGGTTCGCTGTTCCTGTGCCCGCTCGATTGGTAAGTGCGCGGCGCTAGGAGTCAGCCGTTTCGAGCGGGGCAACCGAGCCGATCAGCCTCACCAGCAGTTCGTTCCATTCGCTTGGCGATGGGACATGGTGGTCCTGCAATCCCCCGAGTATCAGCAAGCGAATACCGAGCGCGGCTGCTTGGCACAGTAAAGCTATGGCGGCGGTGCTGAGCCCCGGGTCGACAAACCCGTCTTCCCTGCCGTTTTCGACTATGGCCGCGACCTGGCTGGCTTCTTCGTTGATGAACTGCTCTAAACAGGCACCGATCGCTTCATTGTTGCGAGCGCTGCCAAATACCTGCGCCAGCACCTCTCTCTGTCTGTTGGGCTCCAGCAGTTTCGCTCCCAACAACAGAATCAAGTCGGGAGGCTCCGCTTCGCTTTGCGAGTCGTCGAACCTTGTATTGGGGAGGAGTTGCGCGAAGATGTGGTCCAGAGCGGCGACCATCATTTCGTTCTTGTCGCGCCAGCGTGCGTACACCGCTCCTGTTGTTACTCCGGCTCGGCGGGAAATATCGACAACCCTGGCTCCGTCGTAACCGCGCTCGATGAACTCTTGTGCAGCTGCCTCTAGTAGCTGCTCGGTCGCCTGCGCCGAACCGCTCGCAGGCAACGCTGCGTCCCCGAGAACAGGGCGATCAGATGCTGGCACATTGCCAAATCTACCCGGAATGGCGTGACCTCGGGCAACGGAGCCGCCCTAGCTCCTCTCCTAGTGGCGGGGGCAGGATTTGAACCTGCGACCTTCGGGTTATGAGCCCGACGAGCTACCAGACTGCTCCACCCCGCGTCGAGTGGACTGATCACTTTATCCCCCTGCCGCCGGACTGTCACCTTGGTTTTTCCATGGTTCGGAGGTGACAGCCCGGCGGGTCGCCAGGGGGTTCGGCGATTGGGTTGGGGCGCCTAGCCAGGGCGGGCGAGGGCTTGGATCTCGGCTACGGCTATGGGGTGGGGCGGGGCGGTCAGTACCTGCGTGGGGACGGCGGGGGGTGGATTGGTGCAGGGGCCGCCGCTGAAGGTGCACCTCACTGAGACATCCCAGTAAGCGGTGAGCGCCACCTGATAGCGAAGGTCGGGGGCGTTCACCGACGATTGTCGGTAGTAGTGGAAGCAGTTGGACGGCTGGTCCAGCGGGTCCCGTGAGTGGTCGAAGGCTACGACGTCGTCGGCGTCGCACCACAGCGTATTGCCGTCGCCCATGTCGATCCGCAGAAAGCCCAGGCGACGGGGGTAGGCGGTGGCAGTGAGGGTCAGCTCGTGGCCGTCGAGCGTGGAGGTGACCGTTTCCGACACCGGGGCGCGGTCAGCGGCCGACACCCAAACGAAGGTGGGGATCTGGACAATGGTGACCTGGCCAGGCGCCATTTGCGTGGTCGGCTCGGGGATGGCCAGCTGGCCCCAGGCTTCGTTGCGCAACCGGGTGGTCTCTTTGATTGTGGGCGGCGGAGGCTCTTTGGGCGGGGCGGGCTGGTGTACCCAGAAAGTAACGAGCTGCGTACCTTCGTCGGTTTCGCAGAGCTTCAAGATGTACACCTCTTCGGGGTCGGGAGCGATCACGAAGTCGTTCTCCAACCACGCGCTCAGCTCCGCGTAGTTGGCCTGCCGGAAGTAGCAGGGCGGCAGCGAGGGGTCGTCCGGGTGGACGTCGGGCTCGGACACCCCGGGCACGTCTACTTCTATCCATGCCCCCAGCTCCACCAATCCATCTCCGGCCTCGACCGACGTGCCTTCATCGGCCTGCTGCCACCCAGCCGCCGATTCGAGGTGGGACACAGTGAGGAGGCAGACAACAGCCCAGGCTACGAGCGTGGAGCCTCGCATTGAACTTCCTTTCGGCTCATCGGAGGCGCGTCAAGCGCGATGAGGGGGAAGTTCAGGGGGAAGGCGCCAACTCTGCTACGCCGATCCTCCGATGTCAATGGGCAAATTCAATACGACACTTCAAGCTGGGGGCGAACCAGGGTGCGACTCACCACTAGGGCCACCAGCGACAGCGAACCACCGGCGAAAAAGGCCATGGAGTACGACGACAGCTCGACCACGCCACCTAATATGAGCCCTCCTAAGCCGACGGCCAGGTCGAAGGCGATGCTGAAGGTGCCGATGGCCTGGCTGCGCCGGTTGACGGGCGCCGACTGGATGGCCAGCACGAACAGAGCCGGGAACAGAAACGTCTGGCCCATGGCCAAGATGGCGGTGCCGACGAACACACCGGGGATCTGCTGCCAGAAAGCAATTGTCCAAAGGCCGGTGGCCGAGAACACATAGGACAAGGTGCTGGTGCGCTGGGGCCCTAGGCGGTCGGGCAGGCGAGCCAGCAGTATCCGCAGGCTGATCACCATCACCGCGAAGGTGGCGAACACCGCCCCTGAGTGGGCAAAGCCGATGTCGTCCACATGGAGCTTGATGAACGCCAAGAACCCGGAGTAGCCCATAAGCCCCAGCCCCAACAACAGCGCCGGGCGGGCGGCGGGCCGGTGTATGAACGACGTCGGCCAACCCGACTGGGCACCCTCGGGACGGCCGGGCATGGACATCGCGCCCAGCACAGTGCCGAGCGCGCACAGCGCCCCGCCCAATATCCAGACTGCGTCGGCACTGACCGCGCCCTCCAACTGCTCGCCGATGATCGGTCCTGCGGCCAGACCCGAGTACACCGTGACCGAGAAGTACGAGGTGGCCTCTCCCCGGCGATGCTCAGGGGCCATGTCCTGGGCGGCCGCGGCGATGCCCACGAAGTAGGCGGCTTCTCCCAAACCGGTAAGCAGCCGGAACAGCACCGCCACCGCCACCGAGGCAACCCACAGGTTGCCCAGGATTCCGAAGCCGGCCAGCACACACCCCCACACAACTAGAAAGCGCCGGCCCTTGGAATCGCCCAGCGGACCGACTAGGGGACGGGCGATGGCAGCCGACAGGCCGAACCCGCCGACGGCCAGACCCACCGCTACCGGCCCTCCGCCCAAATCGTTTTCCACGAAACCAGGCAGCACCGGGTACACCAGACCCAACGACATGAAATAGAACACGCCACAAAGGCACAGCACGACGAAGCGGCCCGTTAGCAGGGGCTGGCTCTGGTCAGTCACTGTTGGTTAGTGGTCCGTCTGTGAATTGGCAGGGGCGGACTATCGCCGGTCGGCGAGAAACGGATAGCGGGAACGGACCTGGTCCAACCGGGCGAGGTCGATGTCGGCGTACAGCACGGCCTCTTCACCCTCAGGGGCAGCCGCCACCTCGACCCCGAACGGATCGATGACCACCGAGTCGCCCTGATAGTCGATGCCGCCCCCACTGCCCACCCGGTTCACCCCCACCACATAGGCCTGATTCTCGATGGCCCGGGCCAACAGCAGCGCCGACCAATGGGCCCGACGAGGTGCGGGCCAGTTGGCCACCACCACGAAGCAGTCGGTGTCGTGGGCCAACGTCCAGAACTCATCGGAAAATCGCAGGTCGTAACACACAAACGGGGTGATTCTCACCCCTTCAACGGTCACGGTCAGCCGCTCGGCGCCTGCGGCATAATGTTCGTGCTCACCGCCGTAGGAGAACGGGTGAATCTTGTCGTAGGTTGCCTCCACCCCGTCGGGGCCAGCCAGCACGAACCGGTTCATGGGTAGTTCAGCCAACGACGCATCCCGCACCGGCACCGACCCGCAAACCCACACACCGTGGGCCGCGGCCTGGTCGACCAGAAACTCCACGCTGGGCCCGTCGGGCGGCTCGGCCACCCGGTCTGAAGCCATTGAGAACCCCGTTGAGTACATCTCGGCCAACACCACCAGCCGAACGCCGTCGGCCGCGGCCTGGGCCACCTTGGGGCCGAGCGACGCAAAGTTGGCCTCCGGGTCCTCCCACTCGATGTCGTGTTGGACGGCGGCGACCTTCATGAGCCAGCCCCCAGCTTGGCCAGCCGCTCCACCGCCTCGTCAAGCACCTCGGGGCGCTTGCAGAAGGCGAACCGCACCAAGTGCCGCCCCTCGTGTTCGTTGTCGTAGAACACCACGTTGGGCACGGCCACCACCCCGCATAGCTCCGGCAGTTTTCGGCACAGCACCATGCCGTCGTCAAAGCCCAGCGGCCGCACATCGGCAGTCACGAAGTAGGTGCCCGCCGGGCGGTATACCTCGAACCCGGCGGCGGCCAGCCCGTCAGAGAGCTGGTCGCGCCGAGCCCTCATACTGTTGCGCAGCCCGTCGAAGTAGTCGTCGCCCAGCCGCAGCCCCACTGCCATGGCGTGCTGGAACGGCGCTCCATTGACGAAGGTCAAGAACTGCTTGGCAGTAGTGACGGCCTCGCGCAGCTCCGGCACCGCGCACACCCAGCCGATCTTCCACCCGGTGAACGAGAACGTCTTGCCCCCCGAAGACACCGAGATGGTGCGCTCTCTCATCCCCGGCAGCGTCGCCATTGGAATGTGCTCTCCGTCGTAGGCCAAATGCTCGTACACCTCGTCGGTTACTGCCAGCAGATCGTGCTCCCGGCACAACTCGGCGATCAGCTCAAGCTCGCCTCTGTCGAACACCTTCCCAGTGGGGTTGTGCGGCGAGTTCACCACGATCATCCGGGTACGGGGACCGATGGCCGCGGCCAGTTCGTCGGGATCGAACCGATAGTCGGGCGGCCGCAAGGTCACCAGCCGCCGCTCGGCCCCGGCCATGGCGATGCCGGCGATATGGGAGTCGTAATAGGGCTCGAACAGCACCACCTCGTCGCCCGGCTCCAGAAGCGACAGCATCACCGCCGCGATGGCCTCAGTGGCCCCCGCCGTTATGAGCACCTCTGCGTCAGGGTCAAAGTCCAGGCCGTAGAACCGCTTCTGGTGCTCAGCCACCGCCAACCGCAGATCCGCAATCCCCAGCCCCGGCGGATACTGGTTATACCCCGCCCGAATAGCCGCCACCGCCGCATCCGCCACCTCAGCCGGCCCATCAGTATCCGGAAACCCCTGCCCCAAATTGATAGCCCCGGTCGACAAAGCCAAAGCCGACATCTCCGCAAAGATGGTGGTCCCAAACTCCACCAGTCGATGGTTCAACAACCGCTCAGGCACCGCCGAATCCTACTTCCCACGATTCCTCGAGCCCCGCTCACATATCCGTAACGCAGGGGCTGGTACCGCCCCCCTCCCTCTCAAAAAATAGTGCTGGCAACAACGTAGGCGGGGCGGCGGCCCACAAAATGGGTCGTGGTGGGGGGTGGCCCGGCTCAGGGCGCCCGCCGCCCGCAGCTCTGCGAGGACGGCGGGCTGGGCCGGGACAGGACCCGCCACCACGACCCCGTCAAGAACAGGCCGCCGCCCCGCCGGTGGATGGTAAACCCCAAAATCCCGCTGCCAACCCAGCATGTGCTAGCAACCACACCATGACCTCCAACAACCAACCCTACGGCGGCACCATCGGCAACACCGTCGCCGACTCAACCCCCTGGTGGCCCGACCCCGTAACCCCGCCAGAAGGCAGCCCCAACGTGGTCATGGTCGTCCTCGACGACGTGGGCTTCGCCGACCTGGGCTGCTACGGCTCCGAGATCGACACCCCCACCATGGACGCCCTGGCCGCCAACGGCCTGCGCTATAACAACTTCCACACCACCGCCATCTGCTCCCCCACCCGGGCCTGCCTGCTCACCGGCCGCAACCACCACTCGGTGGGCATGGCCGTGGTCAGCAACTGGGACACCGGTTTCCCCGGCTGCACCGGGCGCATCTCCAACCGGGCGGCCACCATGGCCGAGATGCTCCGCCCCGCGGGCTACTCCACCTTCGCGGTGGGCAAGTGGCACCTGGCCCCCATCGAGGACACCACCCCGGCCGGCCCGTTCGACCAGTGGCCGCTCCAGCGGGGGTTCGACCGCTACTACGGGTTCTTGGACGGGGCCACCAACCAATGGGATCCCGACCTGGTGGCCGACAACCACCACGTCGACGCTCCCGACAAGCCCGGCTACCACGTCACCGAGGACCTGGTTGACCAAGCCATCGGCATGGTCACCGCCCAAACCTCGGCGTGGCCCGAGCGCCCGTTCTTCCTTTACCTGTGCTTCGGCACCGGCCACTATCCGATCCACGCTCCCAAACCCCACATAGATCGCTACAACGGGCGCTACGACACCGGGTGGGGCGCCATCCGAGAGGAGCGCTTCGCCCGCCAAAAGGAAATCGGCATCATCCCCGAAGACACCGAGCTGCCCCCGTTCAACCCCGGCGTGCCCGAATGGGAGGAGCTGAGCGCAGACGAGCAGCGGTTGGCCACTCGGATGCAGCAGGCCTACGCCGGGATGCTCACCCACACCGACGAGCACTTGGGCCGGCTTGTCGCCACGCTCCAGGAGATCGGCCAGGCCGACAACACCGTGTTCGTGCTGCTGTCCGACAACGGGGCCACCCAAGAGGGCGGCCCTTCGGGCCATGAGAACGCCATGCGCTTCATCAACGGCCTCGAACCCCGGTCACTCGCCCAACAGCTGGCCGACATCGACGAGATCGGCGGGCCCAACTCGTGGATGGCCTACCCCATGGGATGGGCCATGGCCGGCAATACCCCGCTGAAGTGGTACAAGCAGAACACCCACGCCGGTGGGGTGCGGGATCCGCTCATCATCTCCTGGCCCGCCGGCATCTCCGATACCGGGAAAGTGCGCACCCAGTACCACCATGTGAGCGACATCGCCCCCACCCTGTTGGAGGCCATCGGCCTCGAGCCTCCCTCAGAGATGGCCGGAGTCGACCAGATGCCAATCGAGGGCACCAGCATGGTCTATTCCTTCTCAGATGCTGAGGCCCCCACGGCCAAGGCCGATCAGTACTACGAGATGCTGGGCCACCGGGCTATGTGGGTCGACGGGTGGAAGGCGGTGACCCGCCACATCCAGGGAGAGAGCTTCGACGACGACCGCTGGGAGCTGTACCACCTGGATCAGGACTTCTCCGAGGCGCGAGACCTGGCCGAGGCCGAGCCTGAGCGGCTGGCGACCCTCATTGACTGCTGGTGGGAGGCGGCCCGCGACTACCAGGTGCTGCCCCTAGACGACCGCATCTTGGAACGGTTCCACGTACCCAAGCCCCGGCCCATCACCAGCCGGTCCCGGTTCGTGTACTACCCCGGCGCGTACATCCCCAGCGACGGCTGTCCCGACCTCAAGAACGTGTCCTATGAGATCGCCGTCGAGCTGGAGCGGGCCGACGGCGACGACGGCACCCTGCTGGCCTGCGGTGACGTGGCTTCAGGGTTCGCCCTGTACATCCAAGACGGTCATCTGGTGTGGGACTACAACATGGCCTGGGAGCACTACGTGGCCGCATCGGCTGAGCCTCTGCCAGCCGGATCTTTGACGGTAACTGCCGCCTTCGAGCGCACCGGCAGCTACGCCGGCACCGGCCGACTGCTGGTGGACGGCGTCGAGGTCGGATCAGTAGCCATGCCCCAAACCCACAACACCCATATCCACGCGGTGGGCATCAGCGTGGGCTTCACCAAGGCCCCGTCCCCCAGCCCCCGCTACACCGGCCAATTCCCGTTCACTGGCCGCATCGTCCAAGCCGTCATCAAACTCGGAGACGACCGGGAACTCCCCGATCAGGCGCTCATCCTCGACTGAGTTCCCGTAAACCGGCTAAATCGCCCCATCTGTCTTCAAACGCGATGAGTGGCCCCGGCCCGGCAATTCAATACCGGACTCGGCCACTTGGGCCGGGGCCACTACGCAAATGAGGATAACAACCTCTGCTCGTTGAAGGCAGCGCGATATTTTGGCCAAGTGGCTGCTGGCGATCAGAAGTGGAACTTCGTGGTCGCGGCCAATCGCCTCCCGGTGAGACGGGTGTGGGAGGGCGACACGGCCAAGTGGGTCCCCAGTCCCGGCGGGCTGGTGTCGGCACTGCGACCCGTCATGTCGGGCAATCCCGACGCGGCGTGGGTGGGTTGGACCGGCGTCCCCGGCCCCGGCACCGAGCCGTTTGAGGTGGACGGGTTCCAGTGCCACCCGGTGGGCGTCAGCCAGGGAGAGCTCCAGCTGTTCTACGAGGGGTTTTCCAACGCCACCCTATGGCCGCTGTTCCACGACGCCCTGGTGCCCCCCGAATACCACCGCACCTGGTGGGACGCCTACCGGACCGTCAACCAGCGCTATGCCGCCGCCGTGGCGCAGTTGGCCGCCCCCGGCGCCACCGTGTGGATCCACGACTATCACCTGCTGCTGGTGCCCGGCCTGCTGCGAGCGGCCCGGCCCGACCTGCGGATCGGGTTCTTCCTCCACATACCCTTCCCGGCCCGCGAGCTGTACATACGGCTGCCCTGGCGATCCGAGATCATCGACGGCCTATTGGGCGCCGACTTGATCGGCCTGCAAACGGCATTGGGAGCCGACAACTTCTGCCGGGCAGTGAACCGGATCACCGGAGTTAAGACCACCGGAAGGGTGATCTCCCGGAACGGCCACACCACCCAGGTGGGCGCCTTTCCTATCGGCATAGACGTCGACCGGATCGCCCGATTGGCCGCTGATCCCGGCGTAAGGGCCCGGGCGGAGGAGATCCGCGAAACCCTCGGCTCTCCGGCCGCCGTGCTGTTGGGCGTCGACCGCCTCGACTACACCAAGGGCATCGAAGTCCGGCTGCGGGCCTTCCGAGAGCTGCTGGCCGAGGGCCGGCTGTCGCCGGATCAGTGCGTGCTGGTACAGATCGCCGAGCCCAGCCGGTCGCAGGTCACCGGATACGCCGAGGTCCGCCAGGCAGTCGAGCAGATGGTGGGCGACGTGAACGGGAACTTCGGGGTGATGGGCCGTCCCGTGGTCCACTACCTGCACCAGAGCCACCCCATCGAGGAGCTGGTGGCCATGTATCTGATCGCTGACGTGATGCTGGTGACCCCGCTGCGCGACGGCATGAACCTAGTGGCCAAGGAGTACGTGGCCTGCCGGCCCGACAGCACCGGGGTGCTGGTGCTCTCCGAGTTCACCGGTGCAGCCCAAGAGCTTCGGACCGCCGAGCTGATCAACCCCCACGACATCGAGGGGCTGAAGACCGCCATGGAAGCTGCCGCTCACCGCTCCGGCGCCGACGCCGAGCCCGCCATGCGGACCATGAGACGGGTGGTGAGAACCAACACCGCCCAGCGCTGGGCTGAGCGCTTCCTGAACCGCCTGGATGCATGCCCATGACTGGGACCACCGCGGGCGGCCCGATAATGACCGCCGAACAAACTGACACCAAGATTCGGGAGCTGGCCCGGGTGCCGGTACTGCTGGTGGCCTGTGACTACGACGGCACTTTGTCCCCCATCATCGACAATCCCGATGAAGCCCGACCCACCCGGGAGTCAGTGGTCGCCCTGCGACAGCTCGCGGCCATGCCCGACACCCATGTGGCGGTGATCTCCGGGCGAGCCCTACGGGATCTGGCTGCACTAAGCCGCCTGCCCGAGGAGATCCACCTGGTGGGCAGCCACGGCACCGAGTTCGACGTGGGCTTCGCCGACGACCTGTCTCATGATCAGCGGGAGCGACGCGACCGGGTGCTGGTGGAGTTGAACGACATTGCCCGGCGCGACCACGGGTTCATCATCGAGCCCAAGCCCGCCGGGGTCGCCTTCCACTACCGCAAGGCCGACCCCGAGATCGCCGTCCAAGCGGTAGATGAAGTGCTGAACGGCCCGGGCAAGTGGGACGGCGTTCACGTCAAGTCCGGGAAGATGGTGGTGGAGCTCTCGGTGCTCAACCTCAACAAAGGCGACGCCTTAGACCGGCTGAGAACCGATGTGTCGGCCGAAGCGGTGATATTCGCGGGTGACGACGTGACCGACGAGGACGGCTTCGCGCGGCTGGCCGGCCCCGATTTGGGGCTGAAGGTGGGCGTGGGGCCCACCCTGGCCCGCGCTAGGTTGGACGACCCCCAGGCGGTGGCTCAAGTGCTGGCTCTGCTGGCCGCGCGGCGGCGGGCCTGGCTGATGGGCGAGCACGCCTTACCCATCGAACGCCACAGCCTGCTCAGCGACCAGCGGACGGTGGCATTGGTCACCGCCGATGCCTCGGTCAATTGGATGTGCCATCCCCGAGCCGACTCCCCGGCGGTGTTCGCTGGCCTACTGGGGGGCGCTAGGGCCGGGCATTTCTCCATCAGCCGGCCCGACGACAGCCCGCCCATCTCCCATCGCTACCTGGACGGCACCATGATCACCGAGACCCGATGGTCAGACGTTACGGTGACCGACTACCTGGACTGCTCTGACGGGCGGCCCACCGAGCCGGCGGGGCGCACCAACTTGATCCGGGCCATCGACGGAACCGGGCGGATCCGCATTGAGTTTGCCCCCCGGCTGGACTTCGGCCGAGCCCCCACGGGGCTGCACGTGATCGACGGCGGCCTCGAAGTGTGGGGGGCCGCCGAAACCATGGTTCTGCTGTCACCCGGTGTGAGCTGGGACATCGTCGACGACGGCCCCCACCAGACCGCGGTGGCTGACATCGAGCTGGATAGGACACCGCTGGAGCTGATGCTTCGCCTCGGCGTCCACGGCCGCCCCCACCGCACCGACCTAACCGAATCCGACCGGCGACAAACCACAGAACACCACTGGCAAGACTGGGTGAAGACGCTGACACTGCCGCCCACAGCAAGCGAAGAAGTCGAGCGGTCAGCACTGGTGCTCAAAGCGCTGTGCCACCAGCCCTCGGGGGCAATGCTGGCCGCGGCCACCACAAGCCTGCCTGAGGTGATGGGCGGCGTACGAAACTGGGACTACCGCTACTGCTGGCCCCGGGACGCCAGCATGAGCGCAGCCGCGCTGCTGGCCTTGGGCAGCAGCCAGGAGGCCGGTGATCTGCTCGACTGGATTCTCGACCGGGTGGAGCACCTCCCCAGCCCCGAGCAGCTTCGACCGGTGTATCCGCTGGTGGGCGACGAGGCCCTGCCCGAGGCGGTGCTGCCCGAGTTAGCCGGCTACGCGGGAAGCCGCCCGGTGCGAATCGGCAACGCAGCCGAACACCAGGTGCAGCTCGATGTGTTCGGCCCGGTAGTCGACCTGGCCTGGAGGCTGTGCGACGCCGAGGTGACCCTCACCGACCGGCACTGGGAGGTGGTGAAGGCGGTGGTGGGTGCGGTGGCCACCCGCTGGCATGAACCCGACCACGGCATCTGGGAGGAGCGCCGCCCGCCCCGCCACCATGTCCACTCCAAGGTGATGTGCTGGATGGCGGTGGACCGGGCCATCAAGATCGCCGAGCGCCTCGACCCGGAGCTGGCCCCGTACTGGAGTCCCCTGCGCCACCAGATTGCCGCCGATGTGGTCGAGAGCGGTTGGAGCGAGCAGCGCCACTCCTACACCACCGCTTACGGATCCACCGACCTCGACGCCAGTCTGCTGTGGATCGGACTGAGCGGGCTGCTGCCCCCGACCGACCCCCGCTTCGTGTCCACCCTCAAAGCGGTGGAAGCCGAGCTGCGAGACGGCCAGACGGTGTACCGCTACCGCCACGACGACGGACTGCCCGGCACCGAAGGCGGGTTCTTGATCTGCACGTCGTGGCTGATCGAGGCCTACGTGCTCATTGGCCAGCTCGACGACGCCCGGGCCTTATTCGACCGCTACCTCGACCTCTGCGGCCCTACCGGCCTGTTGCCCGAGCAATACGACCCGGCCGACGAGCGCCTGCTGGGCAACCACCCCCAGGCCTACTCCCACCTAGGCCTCATCAACGCGGCCCTTGCCTTGTCTACCGCCAACGGCGGCTAGCCGCCTCTACTACCCGGAGATCAGTCCCCAGATCCGCTCGGGTGTGGCTGGCATGGCCACGTCGCTGATCCCCAGTGGGGACAGAGCGTCGACGATGGCGTTTATCACCGCCGGGGTGGAGGCGATTGTGCCGGCCTCGCCGATGCCCTTCACCCCCATCGGGTTGGTGGGGCTGGGAGTCACCGTGGAGTCGGTGCGGAACGACAGGGTCTCCGCCGGCGACGGCACCAGGTAGTCCAGGAAACTGACATTGCGGGGCTGTCCTTCGGCGTCGAACGCCGCCTCCTCCCACAGCGCCTGAGCCACCCCTTGGAGGATGCCGCCGTGGATCTGGCCCTCAACCACCATCGGGTTGATCTGGTTGCCGCAATCGTCAACGGCCACGTAGTCCACCATCTCCACGTCACCGGTCTCGGTGTCCACCTCAACAACGGCGACGTGGGTCCCGAACGGGAAGGTGAAGTTGGGCGGATCCCAAGTCATGTGGCCCTCTAGGTTGGGCTCGAGGCCATCGGGCAGGTTGTGGGCAGTGAACGCCTCGAAGGCCACCGCGGCGAGCGGCATCTCCGCGTCGGGCTGACCCTTCACCCGAAAGGTGCCATCGGAGAACTCCAAGTCCTCGGCATTGGCCTCCATCTGGTGGGCGGCAATCAACCGGGCCTTGTCGATGACCTTCTCAGCCGCCATATACACCGCAGTGCCACCCACCGATAGCGAGCGGGAGCCGTAGGAGTCGAGTCCCAGCGGGGAGATGGCCGTGTCGGAGTGCAACACCTCAACATCGTCGGGGTCCACGCCTAGCTGGTCGGCCACGATCATCGACCAGCACGTCTCATGGCCCTGGCCGTGGGGCGAGGTGCCGGTCACCACCTGCACCTTGGCGGTGGGCAGCACCCGCACGGTGGCCGACTCCCAGCCGCCGGCCGCATAGTTGAGCGAGGCCAGCACCCGACTGGGGGCCAGGCCGCACATCTCCACATAGCTCGACAGACCCACCCCCAGTTGGCGGGTGTCGCCGGCGGCCCGGCGCTCGGCCTGTTGGGCCCGCAGGCCCTCGTAGTCCACCACCTCCAGGGCTCGTTCCAGGGCCTGGGGGTAGTTGCCGCTGTCGAACAGCAGCCCCGCTCCCGACTCGTAGGGGAACTGCTCGGGGGCGATGAAGTTGCGCCGCCTGATCTCCGCGGGATCCACGCCAACGGCCGCGGCCAGCGAGTCCATGGCCCGCTCAATGGCATAGGTGGCCTCGGGCCGGCCCGCCCCCCGGTAAGCGTCGGTGGGGGTCATGTTGGTGAACACCCCCGTGCACACGAAGGAGTAGTTCGGGATGTCGTAGCAGCCGTGATACAAGAAGGCGCCCAACAGGGGCACGCCCGGGGTCACCAACTGGAGATAGGCCCCCATGTCGGCTACCAACTTCACCCGCACCGCGCTGATGCGGCCCTCGGCATCGGCGGCCAACTCGATGTCTTGGATCTGGCCCCGGCCCTGGATGGTGGACCCGGCGGCCTCGGAGCGGCCCTCGGTCCAGCGCACCGGCACGCCGTGGCGCAGCGCCAGCGCCGTGCACATGATCTCCTCGGCGTACACGTTCAGCTTGGAGCCGAACCCGCCTCCCACCGCAGGGGCCACCACCCGCACCTTCTGCTCGGGCAGCCCCAGGGTGAGTGCCACCATGACCTTGAGGATGTGGGGAATCTGGGTGGCCGAGTAGATGGTGATATCGCCCCCGAACGGCGCCGGCACGGCCACCACCCCCCGGGGCTCCATGGCCGCAGGGATGAGCCGCTGCTGGATGTAGCGCTCCGACACCACATGGTCGGCACCGGAGAACGCAGCCTCCACCGCATCAGCATCGGGCGTCAGCTCCCAGGTGTAGGAGGAGTTGGTGCCCAGATCATCGTGGATGACGGTGCTGTCGGCCAGCGCGTCTTCCAAATCGACCACCGCGTCGAGCGGCTCGTAGTCCACCTCCACCAAAGCGGCCGCGTCAGCCGCCCCGTAGCGGTCATCGGCCAGCACCACCGCCACCACATCACCCACGTAGTTGGCCTTGTCCACCGCGATAGGCAGGTGCGCCGGATTCTTCATGTCATCGGTCACTGGCCAAGCACAAGGCAGCGGTCCCCAAGACTCGGCCAGATCACCCCCCGAATAAGCAGCCACCACTCCATCAGCCTCAAGAGCAGCACTGAGGTCGACCGAGCGGATACGAGCATGCGCATGAGGACTCCGCACACACGCCACCCACAAAGCCCCCGTGAGGTCCAAATCATCCACAAACCGGGCCTCCCCAGTCAGCAGTTCAGGATCCTCCTTCCGAAGCAACCGACTCCCCACCACCGCCGTCGAGGATTCAGACATCTCGCACCTCCAGATCCACCCGCGAGCGTATCCCCCCATCTATTTCAGTGCAGCCGGCCTCCGCCGGAGTTAGGAGGCGCTAGTTAGAAGCGGCGGTGCGGAGGTCGGCCAACGTCTCCATCCACCAACGGTTCGCCACCGTGGTGTGTCCAGGCAATGTGGCCAGACAGTCGTCGACTTGGGCGACCACCTCGGGAAGATCAGAAGCAGCGAGACGCAGATCCAACAGCCCGTCTACCACCCGGGAGCGGCTGGTGAGCTCCCCATCGATGGCGTCCAGAAGCCCATCCACCAACTCGGTGATCTCGATGAGGGCCGCTGGGTTGCGGACTGTATCCAATGTCACTGATCTCTCTCCTTCGCTTTCGGCTGTGGTTACAACCGCCGGGCACCCGGATATGTTCCCTTCGCTAGCCATGCTATCGGCATCTGCGACAGTCCACGAACAGGGTTACCCCCAAGCGTGGCCTATAGCGTTGCGGGCGTGGGAACCACAAAGAGAATTTGCGGCAAGAAGCGCTGGGTGTCGGCCCTCTTGGCCCTCGGTCTGCTGGCCGCCGCATGCGGCAACGACGACGACTCGCCTCCTCCAGATGCCCAAGAGCCCGCCGAGTCCCCAGCGACGACCGAAGAGGCACCGGCTGCGACCGAGGCCCCTACCCCGAGCACTGACGATGATCCCACCAGAGTGGTCATCGGGTTGGAGCAGGAAATCACCAACTTCAACAACCTGACCGCCGGCGACAACCTCCTGGCCGGCCGCCAGATCACCCGGGCCATCTGGCCCACCTGCGTGCGCACCCGGCCCGACTTCAGCTTCGAGCCCTACTTCTGCGAAACCCTCCCCACCATCATCGCCGAGGATCCGCTGGTGGTGGAATACCGGCTGCGAGCCGACGCCACGTGGAGCGACGGCACCCCGGTGAGCTCCGACGACATGGTGTTCTACTACGAGAACTGCAACGACCCCGAAGACAACTGCGCGGCCACCCAGGGCTTCGACAGCGCCACCTTGGAGGTGGTGGACGACAAGGCCGTTCGGCTGAGCTGGCCGCCGGGCCAACCGTTCGTCGAATACATCTTGCTGTTCTCCGGACCGTTCCCGCCCTCCCACTTGGGCCGGGACTGGGGTGAAGGCTTCCGGACCGACCCCGGCGTGGGTGCCGGCCCCTATGTGGTGGACGAGTACAACCCGGGCAGCGATCTGACCCTGGTGGCCAACCCCACTTGGTTCGGCGAAGGTCCCCATATCGACGAGGTCACCTTCCGGTTCATCAGCGACGTGGGCAACCTGCCCCTCGCCCTTGAGAACGGCGAAGTCGACGTGATCTATCCCCAACCCCAGGTCGATCTGGTGCAACAGATCAACGGAATTGGTGGGGTGGATTCCTCCATCACATTCGGCCCCACCTGGGAGCACATCACGTTCAACACTGCCACCGTTCCGGTGGAGGTGCGCCAGGCCATCGCGTTGGCGCTGGATCGAGAGCTGATCGTGACCGCGCTCATGCGGCCGTTCTCGGAGTCGGCCCAGCCGCTGGGCAACCGGATCTTCATGAACGGCCAAGCCCAGTACCAAGACAACACCCCGGCGCAGTTCCAACAAAGAGACGTGGCCGCGGCCCGCGCCGCGCTGGAAGCAGCCGGCTGGGAGCTCGACGGCGACGTATACGCCAAAGACGGCCGGCAGCTGAGCCTGCGCATCCGCACCACCGGCGGAAATGATCGCCGGGAGCAGTTCCAGGAACTGGTGCAGAACCAGCTAGCTGAAGCCGGGATCAGAATCACCATCGACAACCTGCCCGGCGGCGAGATATTCGGTCCGGTATTCGGCTCAACCAACGACCCGCCCGGCCCCCCAGGAGACTTCGATCTGGTGATCTTCGCCTGGGTGGGCGGACCCCTGCCGGCCACATCGGCCCTTCAGGTGTTCGGAACCGGCAGCGACAGCAACCCCGGCGCCTACGCCGACGACCGGGTCAACGACCTGCTCACGGAGGCCACGTTCACTCTCGACCTCGACCGCCAAGCCGAGCTGCTGAACCAGGCCGACGCCCTCATGTGGGAGACCCTGCCCAACACGCCCGTCTACCAGCTGCCCTTCTTCTTGGCCTGGAGCGACAACATCCAAAACATCCAAGACAACCCCACCCTAGAAAGCTTCACCTGGAACCTCGAAGAATGGGTTATGGCTAACTAGCTTTTCTACAAATGCTCGGGTTCGCGACACGCAAGCTGCTGATCTCGATCGTCGTTCTTTTCTTCGCCACCCTGGTGGCCTTCCTGCTCGTAGCCACCGTCGACCCCATCGCCGAACAACGGGTGTTCCTTTTGTCGCAACCCGGCGGCGCCGAGCAAGTGCAACGCCTCGAAGCCAGCCTGGGCCTCGACAAGCCCCTCATCGAGCGCTATGGAAGCTGGCTGGGCGACTTATTTGCCGGGAACATGGGCGCTTCCACCGACAACGGCCGGGCGGTCACCACGCTGTTGGGCGAAGCGATCTCGGTGACCATGCGGCTAGTAATAGCCGCCACCGTGGTCTCGGTGATCCTCGGCGTGGCGGTGGGAGTGGTTAGCGCGGTGCGCCAGTACGGGGCGTTCGACAACATCTCCACCTTCTTCGCCTTCCTGTTCTTCGCCATGCCCGTGTTCTGGCTGGGGGCCGTGCTCAAAGACCTGGGTATCCGGTTCAACGACTGGTGGGGCCGGCGCATCTTCTTCACCATCGGCGAGCAGTCGCCCCGCCTCGAGGCCGACTTCTGGGGCACATGGGCCGACCGGGCCGGACACATCATCCTCCCCGCGCTCACCTTGGTATTGATCCAACTGGCGGCCACCAGCCGGTTTCAGCGCTCGGCCATGCTCGACGTGCTGGAAAGCGACTACATCCGAACCGCCCGGGCCAAAGGGGTACCCCGACGGCGGATCATCACCCACCACGCCCTCCGCAATGCCCTACTTCCGGTGGTGAGCTTCACCGGGCTGACCTTCGGCACCCTCATCGGGGGCACGGTAGTCACCGAGGTGGTGTTCAACTGGAAGGGCATGGGCCGCCTATTCCTGGAGTCACTGCTCAACGGCGATGTGGCCGTGACGCAAGGGTGGCTGCTGGCGGTGGGCATCTCGGTGATCGTCGTCAACCTGCTGACCGACCTGACCTATGGCTTCTTGGATCCGAGGGTGCGAGATGGCTGACGTACCGGTCGGCATCCTCGCCGGCACCCCCTCACAGACCGAGGCCCGCTCGCAATGGCAGCTGGTGCTTCGACGGTTCCTAGCCCACCGGCTGGCGGTGGCTGCGGGCGTCGTGCTGGTGGCTGCCTACCTCTTCAGCTATCTGGCCGAACCGCTCACCGGCTGGGGCTACAAGGATCTGTCGCCTGATCTGTCGCAGGGACCGTCGGGCGACCACTGGTTCGGCACCGACACCATCGGCCATGACATGTTCGCCCAGTCCATGCGGGGGCTGCGGGTTTCTGTCCATGTCAGCGTGGTGGTGGCCGGCATCGCCACCGTTTTGGGCTCGGTGTTGGGCGCGGTTCAGGGATGGTTCCGGGGCAGGGTGGACGGGGCCCTAGGGCTGTTGGTGGACTTCCTGCTGATCCTTCCCCTGCTGCCGGTGCTGATGGTGCTGGGCACCCGAACTCGGGCCAGCGGGGGCAGCTCCCTCATGTTCGTGGCGGTGATCATCGGCCTTTTCCTCTGGGCACCGTTGGCCCGGGTGGTGCGGGGCGAGGTGTTCTCCATCCGGGAGAAGGAGTACATCGAAGCAGCCGAGGCCCTGGGGGCGTCCAACACCCGCATCATCTTCCGCCACCTAATCCCCAATGCCATGAGCTCGATCATCGTGTACGCCACCCTCACGGTGGCCACCGCCATCCTGCTGGAGACCGCGCTGGCGTTCTTGGGCTTCGGCATCCAGCCCCCCGAGGTGTCGCTGGGATCGCTGGTCGACGAGGGCCGCGACGCAGCCCGCACCCGGTGGTGGCTGTTCTATCTGCCGGGAGCGGTGCTGGTGGTGCTGGTGCTGTGTGTGAACTTTGTGGGAGACGGGTTGCGCGACGCCCTCGACCCCCGCCGGGAGCAGCGTCGATGACCGGCCAGACCAGTTCCCGAGCTGAGATCCCGGTGCTATCGGTGCGCGACCTAGAGGTCACCTTCCCCACCCCCGACGGCGACGTACAGGCAGTGCGGAGTGTGGGCTGGGACGTGTACGAAGGCGAAGTGCTTGCCATCGCCGGGGAGTCGGGCTCGGGCAAATCGGTCAGCGTCATGGCCGCCATGGGCCTGTTGCCGGCCACCGCTCAAGTCAGTGGGTCGATTGCCTACCGGGGCCGCGATGTGCTGGCCATGTCCGACAAAGACCTCGAACGGCTGCGGGGATCGTCCATCTCGATGGTGTTCCAAGACCCGATGACCTCGCTGAACCCGGTGATGGCCGTCGGGGCCCAGATCGCCGAGGGAGTCCGCATCCACCAGCGGGTCAATTCCCGCACGGCCCGGTCCAAGGCAGTCGAGCTGCTCGATTTGGTGGGCATTCCCAACCCCAGCCAGCGGGTGGATTCCTATCCCCATGAGCTGTCAGGCGGGATGCGCCAGCGGGCCATGATCGCCATGGCCATTGCCAACGATCCCGACCTGCTAATCGCCGATGAGCCCACCACCGCCCTCGATGTCACCATTCAGGCCCAGGTGATAGACGTGCTCGAGCGAGCCCGGGAGGCGACCGGCTCGGCGCTGGTCATAATCACCCACGACCTCGGTGTGGTGGCCCGCATCGCCCATCGGATCTTGGTCATGTATGCCGGGCGAGCGGCCGAGACCGGGATAGCCGACGGCGTGTTCGAACGACCCAGCCACCCCTACACCGCCGGGCTGCTCGGGTCGATCCCCCGCCTCGATGCCCCCAAAGGAACCCGGCTGATGCCCATCGAGGGGGCTCCGCCTTCCATGCTGGCCCCACCTCCCGGATGCGCCTTCGCCCCCCGCTGTCCCCGAGCCACCCCGCTCTGTTCCCAAGAGATCCCTGAGCTGCGCCCCATAGGCAATCAGGAGTCCGCCTGCCACCACGGCGAGGACCAGTACAACGAGGCCGAAGATGTCTAGCCCTGCCGACCTGCCGGTTGAAACAACCCCTCTGCTGGAAGTCACCGACCTGGTCAAGGATTTCCCGATCCGATCCAAAGGCGCCATACGCCGGACAGTAGGGATGGTCCAGGCAGTAAACGGTGTGTCGCTGCACATCAATCGGGGCGAGACCCTGGGTCTGGTGGGCGAATCGGGGTCTGGCAAATCCACCATCGCCCGCTGCATCCTCCGCCTCATCCAGCCCACCTCGGGGTCGGTTCGATTCAAAGGCCAAGAGCTGGCTGGGCTGAGCCGCCGCCAGCTTCAGGCCATGCGGCGAAACATGCAGATCGTCTACCAAGACCCGATGGCTTCACTCGACCCCCGCATGACGGTGTCGGCCATCATCTCCGAGCCTCTGCGCATCCACCGCACAACCAGTGACATCGGGGCCCGGGTGGGCGAACTGCTGGAGCTGGTCGGGCTGCGCCCAGAGCACGGCAACCGCTACCCCCACGAGTTCTCTGGGGGCCAGCGCCAGCGCATCGGCATCGCTCGAGCCCTGGCCCTCGAGCCTGACTTGATCATCCTGGATGAGCCAGTGTCGGCCCTCGACGTGAGCATCCAAGCCGGGGTGCTCAACCTGCTGGAAGACCTCCAGCGCCAAATGGGACTCACCTACCTGTTTGTGGCCCACGACCTTTCAGTGGTCCGCCACATCTCCGACCGTGTGGCGGTGATGTATCTGGGGCGGATCGTGGAGACGGGTACCGGTCCGGAAGTGTACGAAACCCCGGCCCATCCCTACACCCAGGCATTGCTGTCGGCCGTTCCGATTCCCGATCCCAAGCTCGAGAAGCGGCGCCGACGCATCGTGCTTGAAGGCGACGCACCAAACCCGGCCTCGCCCCCTTCAGGGTGCCGATTTCGCACCCGATGCTGGAAGGCGGAGTCGATATGCACCGAATACGACCCCGAGTTGCTCGACCTGGGGATCGGACACCCGGTTGCCTGCCACTTCCCTACCCCCGACGACCTAATGGGGTCCGAGCAGGGATAGGGTTTCGCCCAGTGTCCGACATCGTCATTTCTGCTCGTGGAGTGCAGAAGAGCTACGGCTCAAACCACGTACTCCAGGGCCTGAACTGCGAGGTCGGGAAGGGCATCACCGGGCTGCTGGGGCCCAACGGCGCCGGCAAGAGCACCTTCATGGGCCTGATCCTGGGACTGCGCCCCCGCCAAGGCGGCAAACTCAAAGTGCTGGGGGTAGACCCCGACCGGAGCGGCCCTGAGTTGCGAACCCGGCTGGGCTATGCCCCCGAGCACCATGACCTGCCCGGCGACGTGCAGGCCGCCGACCTGGTGCGCCACATTGCCCAGCTCCACGGCCTGCCCCGGCGGGTCGCCACCGAGAGGGCTAGCAACGCCTTATGGCAGGTGGGCTTGGGCGAGGAGCGGTTCCGCCCCATCGGCACTATGTCAACCGGACAGCGTCAGCGGGTGAAGATGGCCCAAGCCCTGGCCCACGATCCCGACCTTCTGCTGCTCGACGAGCCCACCGACGGGCTCGACCCAGTGCAGCGCGACGACATGCTGGCCCTCATCCGCAGGGTTGGTAGCGAATTCGGCATAGACATCCTGCTGTCGTCGCATCTGCTTGAGGAAGTGGAGCGGGTGTGCGACTCGGTGGTGATCCTGGCCAACGGAATGGTGGGCCACAGCGGCACTCTCCAGGATCTGGGCGCAGCTGCATCGGGGTTCAAGGTGGAACTGGACTCCGACCCCGAACCACTGGCGGCTGCGCTGGTCGCTCGGGGGGCAGCAGCAGCCGTCGACGGCCACTCTCTCATAGTGTCCGGCGTCGATTCGGCCTCCGATCTGATCAGAGACTTGGTGGCAGATCTGGGGCTGGGCCTGCGTCGGCTGGAGCCTCGCCGCACCACTCTCGAAGACGTGTTCATAGAGGCATCCCAATGACCGAGGCCCGCATCCACGACCGCGGTTATATGGCCTACGACGGGCCTCGTCACGGTCCAGGCCGCGCCATGGCCAATCTGAGCTACCACACCGTGCAGCGGGTGCTGGGCTTGAAGCGGTCCAATTGGCAGAAGGTCCTTCCTGCCATCGCCTTGTTGATCTCGTTCATTCCCGCCATCGTGTTCATCGGCATCGCCGCTTTCTTGCCTCGAGGAGACGAATTAGGGCTGGAATCCTCGGCCGACTACTACGGATTCATCACTGGCGCCCTCTTCTTGTTCGCGGCGTTCGTCGCCCCGGAGGCGGTATGCACCGATCGCCGGAGCGGCATGCTGGGGTTGTACCTGGCATCGCCGCTGAGCCGAGACACCTATCTGGTGGCCAAGGCCGCGGCCATCGCCGCCGTGCTGGGCACCATGACCTTGGGGCCTCCGCTGTTGATGCTCATCGCCTACACCCTGGCCGACGCCGGACCCGATGGGGTGAGCGGCTGGCTGGCCGAGCTGGGCCGAATCTTGGCGTCGGGAGCTGCTCTGGCCGTTTTCTGGACGGCACTGTCGCTGGCAGTGTCCAGCCTCACCAGCCGCCGCTCCCTGGCCAGTGTGGGCATTTTCGTCGGCTTGTTGGCCAGCTCGGCGGTAGGAGACGGCCTTACCCAAGGCGCTGACCTTCACGACTCGTATGCCCTGTTCAACTTGGTCGGCCTGCCCTTCGAGGCCGTCTTCCGCATCTTCGGAGAGGGCGACCCTGAAGGAGCGCCCCTAGGTGAAGTAGATACCTGGCCGATATTCGCGACGCTCATTGGGCTCATCGCAGCCTTTGGAGCGTTCGCCCGCTGGCGATACCAGCGAATTGAGGTAGCCGGATGAGCACCCAAGCCAGCCCGCCGCCCATGGTGCAGGCCGCCAACGTCTCGAAGTGGTTCGGCGACTTGGTGGCGGTGTCCGACGTGAGCTTCAGCATCGGGGCCGGGGTCACCGCACTGCTGGGACCCAACGGCGCGGGCAAGTCCACCCTGCTGCGGATGATGTGCGGTTTGGCTCGACCGTCCAACGGGACGGTGACCGTGCTGGGCAAAAACCCCCGCGCCGACGTGGCCGTGCTGGGGCGCATCGGCATGGCCCCCCAGCAGGAGTCGCTGCTCGACTACCTGAGCGGTCGTGAGTTCGTGGAGCTGGCCGCTCAGCTGCACCAGGTCGCAAACCCCGTCGAAGCCGCCCGCCGGGCCATTCAAACGGTAGAACTCGATCCCGACGACACCCGAAGGCTGTCCACTTACTCCAAGGGCATGCGCCAGCGCATCAAGCTGGCCCAGGCCGTCGTCCACGATCCCCTGGTGATCGCCCTGGACGAACCGCTCACCGGCCTCGACCCCCGACAGCGGCGGGAGATGATCCAGCTCTTCCACCGGCTGGGGGACGAGGGCAAGTGCGTGATCGTGTCCAGCCATGTGCTCGACGAGGTGGAGCGATTCGGCTCCCGGGTGCTGGTGATCGCCCAGGGGCGGCTGGCCGCCGAGGGAGACTTCCGGGACATCCGCAACCTGATGGACGACCGGCCGCTGCGCATCAGCATCCGCACCGATCGGCCCCGGGTGCTGGCCACCGCGCTCCTAGAGAGCGGCGCTATCTCAGGGTGCCGCTTGGAGGGGACTGATTGCGTAGTGGTGGACACCACCGAGCCCGCGGCATTCCGACGAGCGGTAGCCCCGATGGCTCGCGACCGCGATGCCTCGCTTCTGGAGTTGCGACCGCTTGACGACGACTTGGAAAGCGTCTTCCGATACCTGGTGGGCCAGTGATAACGCATCTGGAGACTCAGTGATAACGCATCTGGAGACCCAGTGAACCCCCACATCTTTCGGGTGGTGGTCCGCAGCCAGATCAGCACCGGCCGGCTGCTGGCTTTGGCTGGGCTGAGCGGCGTGGCCATCTTGTTGGCCTTCGTCGCCCGAGTCGCCGACGATCCAGTTGAGGTCGCCACCCTCAGCATGGGCACATTCGGGACCAACATCTTCGCTCCGTTCATCGCCTTGGCTTTGGGCTCGGCTGCGCTGGGAAATCTGGTGGAAGACCGCACCCTGGTGTACGTGTGGCTCCGACCTGTTCCTCGCTACTCCGTGGCCACCGCTGCCTTCGCGGCAGTCATAAGCGTGGTAGGCCCCATTGTGGTGGCGGTCATGACCGTGGCTGCGGCCATCACCGGCGTAGGCGACCTCCTAGTAGCCACCGCGGTAGCCACCGCCCTGGCGGTGTTCGCCTATTCGGGGATCTTCTTGGCTTTGGGGCTGCGGTTCAAGCGGTCCCTGTTGGTCGGCCTGGGCTACATCGCCATCTGGGAGCTGTTGTTGTCGCGGTTGGGCGACTGGTTTGCCCGCCTGTCGGTGCGCAGCTACCCCATGAGCATCTTGTCTGACGCCACCGGAGTGGAAATGCGGCTGGCCGACCGATCCACGTTGACGTCGTATGTCGTTCCGCTGGCCGTGGGCGTGGCCGGGCTGATCTACACCTCCTGGCGCCTGTCCCGCACCGAGATCGACTGATCCGCCGCTAGGGGCTACCCGCCAAACGGGGGCGTAAGATTCCCCCATGCTTGACATGATGGTTGCCCCCACCGCCCAGCACATCGGAGAGGATGACCTCCCCTGGGCCTACGGCGAAGACGGCATCGGCCTCAAAGTGCTCCAAATCAAAGAGAGCGAGGGATTGTGGGTCATCAAGAACCAGTTCCCGCCGGACTACTCGGTGCAGACCCACAAGCACACCGGCCAAGTGTTCGCCTACACCAGCGCCGGGGCCTGGGGATACAAGGAGAGCGATTTTCTGAACCGGGCCGGGTCGTTCCTCTATGAGCCGGCCGGCTCCATCCACACGCTGTATACCCCTGAAGACAACACCGAGACCACCGAGGTGTTCTTCGCCATCTGGGGCGCCAACTTGAACATGGACGCCGAGGGCAATATCGAGAGCATCACCGACGGCCAAACCGTGTTGATGGGCTACTACTACCTGCTCGAAGCCCAGGGCACTCCCCGTCCCGACAACGTCCTGCTCGACTGAGCGCCCTACGACCAGCCCGACCCTGCGGCAGACTGAGCGCGGGCTAGCCGTCGGATGAGTTGAGGAGGGACTCCAGTTCCTCAATGAGGCCGTCGAGGCGGAGTCGGTCCTCGTCGAGGGAGTCCTGGGTGGTTCGCAATTCAGTGATCAGCTCGCTCAGAGCTTGCCGGGTGTCCGCGTCTATTGGGGCCCCATCGGTAACCGATGGCGCGTCGGTGGGGGCGGGATCTGGTTCAGCGCCGTCTGTTTCCGGCACCGATGGCTGGCCGGGGAGCCCCGTAAGCCCGTTGGGACCGGACAGGGCGGTCAAGGCCTCGTCCAGGGTCGGGCGGATAACAAGCCTGAAGTCGTCGTCGTTGCCGACACCGGCGATCACTCGCTTCACTTGAGGCAGCTCGGTATCGCCGGTGGCCTGCACATAAACCGGGCGCACGAACAACAGCGAGTCGCCCACCGGAATCATCAGCAGGTTCCCTTGGAGCACGGTAGATCCTTGCTGGTTCAGCAGGGTGAACTCTTCGGCGATTGCAGTGTCGGCCTGGATCTTGGCGTCGACGATGCTCGGACCGGGGATGCTGGTGCCCGGCACCCTGTACACCACCAATTGTCCGTACTCATCGATGTCGCTCTTAGCCGCCATAAAGGCGGTCAGCTCTTTGCGCTCGTCCTCATCATCGCCTGCCCCGGAAATAGGCACGAACGGTCGGAAGATCACAAAGTCCAGGTCGTCCTCTTCTGGGAGCTGGAGGAGTTGGTAGAAAGGCCGAATTCTCCGCTCGAGCTGACGGGTAGCGGCGGCAGTAGCCGTTTCTTCGGCGGTTATAGCCTCGGTCAGCTCATCAACGAACGTTCGGGCGGTGATGCGGGTACCCGGATCCTGGGCCACCGCCCAGGTCACCGAATTGGCGTAGAAGGTCTCGGAATCGATGATGAAGTAGCGGGCCCACATGCTTGTCTGCACCCGGAACAAGTCCTCCGGGTAGCGCAGATGGTCCTGGAGGTCGGCGGGCATCTGATCGAAGTCCTCGAACAGGCCGGGGAATATCTTCCGCCAGGCCCGGATAATGGGATCGTCGGGATCGATCACGTAGAAGGTGGTGGTGCCGTCGAAGGCGTCAACCACCACCTTCACCGAGTTGCGGACATAATTGAACTTCTTGCGCAGCCCGCTGCCCAACGGGAGGTCGCTCACATCAGGGCTCTGACCGTAGGGATACCGGTCGCTCGTGGTGTAGGCGTCCATGATGTACTTCACCCGCCCGTCGGAGATCACCGGATAGGGATCGGCGTCCAGCTCCAAGAACGGGGCCAGGTTCTGCACTCGGAGGCGCAGATCCCGGTTGAAGATGATCCGGGAATCGCTTTCCACGAAACCGGAGATCAGCGGATTGATGTCGCCAAAGCGCAGGGCAAACGCTGCTTGACGGAAAAAACTCCCGATGCCCACGCCGTCCTCGCCGTCATAGGCGAAAGTGACCGTCTCATTGTCGGCGGTGTAGTCCACCTCATCAATCGAGGCCCCGACGATGGCGTAACCGGTGAGGTTCTCCCCGATGTAGAGCTGGGGCCGACGAAACTCGAAGTTCGAAGTGTCTGCCACCGGCACGTCGCCCACCGCGAAATCGGGAGACCCCTGGGTGGTGACCGAGTTCACCGGGGCCATCGCCACGCCGTAGCCATGGGTGTACTGAATGTGGCGGCCCTCCCAGGACTGCTGGGGGATGTCGGCCACGTTGAGCTGGCGGGCGCCGATCACCACCTCGGTGGTCTGGCCATCAATTTCGTAGCGGTCGACGTCGACTTCTCCGTTGAAGGTGTAGAAGGTGCGCTCAGACTGCTCCACCTGGAAGGCGTTGGGCACAATGTCGGGGTCCAGCAACCGGATGTTGAGCACACTGGGGTTTCCGGCCAACTCCTCATCGGTGATCTCGGTGTCGAAATCGAACTCCCGGTCAGTCACTATCCCGCTGCCGTTTTTGGGATCGTCGTCGTCGTCGAGGCCCAAGGCGTAGCGGGTGGCGCCGATGTTGCGCTCGATGTAGACCGCCTCTTTCTGCGACTCCTCCGGCTCGGCCTGGAAACGCTGGATTATGGCCGGATAGATCGCACCCATGACGATGGCCACGATCATCCACAGACCCACCGCGGTCACCGGCAGCACCCAGCCCCGCTGCCAGATGTTGATCACCAGCAATACCGCCGACAGCACCGAGATCAAAAGCAGCAGGTTGAGCGCGGGCAACTGGGCGTTCACGTCGGTGTAGGAGGCTCCGTCCACCGGCCCTCGGGTGGAGAAGTTGAGGCCGAATCGATCGTAGTAATACCCCACAGCCCGGGTTAGGGCGATCAGGGCCAGCAGAACCGACAGGTGGACTTTCACCTGGGGGGTGACCCGCTGCCCGGTGGTCTGCACCCGGATGCCGCCGTTCACATAGTGGGCGATGGCGGTGATGACCGCCACGATGATGAAGGCTCTGAATATCCAGCTGATCAAGAACTGGATGAACGGCAGACTGAAGACGTAAAAGCCGATGTCTCGGCCGAACTGCGGGTCTTCCATGCCGAAGTCCACGCTGTTGAAGAACAGGATGGCCTTCTGCCACTCCCCGCCGGTGCTGCCCCCCACGATGAGAGCGAACAGTCCGGCTATCACCAAGCTCACCAACCGACGGCGATGGCCTACTGCTTCGTGATAGTGGCGGATCAGCTCCTCTTCTGGCCCCGGTGGGCGCGTGGCGGGCGCCAAACGGTCGGCAATAGCGAGGTTGGAGTACAGCAGCAGGAAGAAGAGGACGATGAAGATGACCGACAAGACGATCTTGTAGACCAAGATCTCGGTCCAGACATCCCCGTGGCCCAGCGAGTCGAACCACAGGTAGTCGGTCCACATGCGGGCCGTGCCCCGCAACGACAGAATGGCGGCCAGCAAGACCACCAGAATGAGGGCGGCGATGATCTTGGACCGGCGCGAAAACCGCGGGCGCGATGGCGGGCGCGGACTGAACACTTCTCGCGGATTTCGCATACCGACCGCAGACTAGTCTTTGGCGGCGGTGGCTTTAGCAGCGGCCTTAGCGTCTTTTTGCTGTTTGTCGCTCTGGGACCGAAGTCGGGCGAAAATTGCGTCTACATCGTGGCCGTCGTCAGCACTGGCCAGCGCGGGATGGTCAGCCGCGGTTTCCACTGGATCGGGCTCAACTGAAGCCAGCATGGTCACGCCCTCATTTACTTCTTGGGCTTCTTGGTCTTCTTGGAATTCTTGGATTTCTTGGGCTTCTTGTTCGTCGAGAGAAGATTCGACATCGATTGGCGCGACAGGCTCTGGTTGAACTTGGGCTTCCGGCGCGGCGGCAAGGTCGGGGACCATCCCCACGGTTTGGGCATCGTCCAGTTCCGACAACAAGGCCAAGTCGGTGGGCTCGGCTTCGTCCTCCACCCGGCGGGCGGCGGCATCGGCCATGACCTTGGCCTCGGTCAGCGAGAGCTTGGCCGAGTCCAGCGAATGATCTATGGAGCTCCGGACGTCACTCAAAGTAGCCATTAGCTTGTCGCGGCCGGCGCGCAGCCGCTCAACCTGGGCCCGGGCCGACTGGCGACGACGGGCCATGTCCCGCAGCACGGTAAGCCGGAGGGACTTGGCCTGCTCCACAATCTCCCGGCCTTTTTCACGACCGTGTTCCACCTCGGCCTCCGCCTGGTCACGAGCTTCTTGGAGCATTCCCGCTACCGCTTGTGCCTGTTCGTACGCTTGCTCGAGCAGTTCGGCAACCTGGTCAACACCCGAGACCTGCTGGTGGGATCGCAGACCTTCGACCGTCGTCTGGAGTTCCTCAGCCAGCAGACGGGCCCGGGTAGCCATGTCGCCTGCTTCGGTTTGGCCTTGGCGTCGAGAAGCCTCGACATCGCTGCCAAGCAGCTTGACTCCCTGCAAGCTGAACGAGGCCTCCGGCTCAGACTGCGTATCAGTCTGGGCAACCAGTTCTCGCAGATCTCGGATTTGCTGCTGCCCACCTTGAATCTGGTTGCTCACCGACACCAAATAGGCTTGGACCTGCTTTTGGTCAAAGCCCTTGCGGGTGAGGGCAAAGCTCTGGCTGGATACTTGGGCAGGATCCAGCCGCTCAAAGGGCGTCTCGTTAGAAGGGCGCTCGGCCATCGAAACCAGCGTAGTCCTGTCAGACTTCAGCCAATGCGTCCAAAGCCTCTTGCAGAGTCTCAACTCCCTCTACTTGCATGTCGCCGCTGACGTGGTCGAGGGCATCGCGGAGATTGGGCAAGGGAACCAGAAACAGGTCCACTCCGGCCCTTTCAGCCGCGATGGTCTTCTGATCCACTTCGCCGATCGCGCCTATCGAGCCGTCGAACGAAATCGTGCCGGTGGCCGCTACCTTCCGCAGGCCGGTTAACTCGCCAGGAGTCAACAGATCGATGATCCCGAGGGTGAGAGCGAGACCGGCGGACGGCCCTCCAATTGATCCGCTGTCGATCTTGATCTCCACAGGGAGCTCGCCTAAATCGGTCCGCTCTCTCGCTCCAATGCCGATCAGCGCTCGGTCGGGCTCGTCCGGAGATTCGACGAGCTCCAACATGACCGACTCCACTGTTCCACCGTCGGCCCGCTCCACCTCCAACTCCACTTTCTGACCCACGCTGCGCAAGTCCAAGACTTCGGACAAGTCCTTCAATTCGCCTACGGGGACGCCGTCAATTCCCACGATCACGTCGCCCCGCTCCAAGGTCTCGGCGGCCGGCGTCCCGCTCATGGCCTCCGACACGATGACCCCCGAGGCATGGCGGGGAATCTCGTAGCCCAGGTGTTCGAGCGCCACAACGATTGCGGTGTGCTGGGAGGTCTCCATCCGCAGTTCGTTGAGCTTGCGCAGGTCGCCGCGGGTGCCGTCGCCGGTGAAGTTCCGCTCGGATTCGATGTCGACCCCTGACTCAAACTCGGCGTCAATTCGCTGCCAGATGGTCAACCGCTGGGAGACCAGCACGGTAACCAGGGAAATCTCGCTTTCTGGGGGATAGAACTCGGCACCCGAAACAGTTACCCGCGACGGCACCTCTTCCACTGAGCCGGGGCGCACCGCCACCTGATCGGTGCGCCAGAACGTGAACACAATGGAAGTAACCGCAAGCAAGAAAATCAGAACGGCTACTGGAACCAGCCATGCCAAATTGCGACGCCACCAAGACGGCACACCATCGCTGGCGGGTGGCAGTATCCTGGATGACTCTGTGGTGGACTCGTCGCGCATTCGTGATTCCCTCTCCGACGATACTTGGGCATCGCTGAAAAACCGGTGGCAAAACTGGCGAGAGGAAAGGGCAGAGCGGGATGTGCTGGCCTCCTACCGGGCCGACTATGGCGAAGAGGCTCGGTTCCGATGGTGGCAGCGTCTACGGGCTGGCGTCGGGTTGTTTTTTGTAGTCGTTTTGATGGGTGCGGGTTTGACCACCCTGGTGGGCTTGTTCTTCATCGGCCTCACGATCCTGCTGGAGACACTGGTGTGACGGAACTCGCCGAAACTCCCCAGGACGCAAAAATGCTCAGCCGTCGCGATGTGGTGATCTCCGGACACGTCGGGGATGCGACCACTGCGAGGGCAGCTAGGAATGACGAAGATCCGCGAGTTCGGGCATCGGCTCTAGGGGCCCTCCACCGGATGGGAGCACTGACCGACGGTGATTTGCAGGCTGCGTTGCGCGACCCATCGCAAAAGGTGCGGATGCGGGCCGTCGCTTTGACAGTTGGGCGCTCTGCGGTGTCGCCGGCCCCTCTCTTGGAAGACCAAAGCGATGACGTCGTGGAGGTCGCCGCTTGGGCTTGCGGGGAACGTGGGGCAGAGGATCTCGAAACTTTGGCCCTGCTGGGGAAGTTGGTCACCGACCACTCGAACCCCTTGGTGCGAGAGTCGGCCGTCGCTGCCTTAGGGGCTATCGGCCACCCCGCCGGACTCGACGCCATACTGAAAGCAACTACCGACAGGGTTGCCGTTCGCCGCCGGGCGGTGCTCGCCCTGGCCCCATTCGAGGGTCCGGAAGTGGAGGCCGTTTTGCGCCGAGCCTCGCAGGATCGGGACTGGCAGACTAGGGACGCCGCCGAATTGCTCAGTAGCCCCGACTAACGGTCTGGGCTACTCCATGATCCCCCTCTTATTCCATGAACATAGCCTGGACGTCGTCGAAGGACTCCAGACATCGGCCTGCCCCCATCACCACCGCTTCCAGGGGGGCATCGACCAGGCTGACCGGGACCTCTGCGGCCACCGACAGACGCTCCACCAATCCCCGTAGCAGCGAACCGCCCCCCACCAAGTGGATGCCGTGGGTGATCACATCTTGTGACAGTTCCGGGGGCGCCTCCACCAAACACGCCACCACTGATTCCACAATGGCAGAAACCGTCTCGGCGATGGCTGAGCGCACCTCGAACGGTGACAACACGATGGTCTCGGGCAACCCGTTCATGAGATTGCGCCCTCGCACCTCGGCACTGCATTCGCCGGGAACGTAGGCCGCTGATCCGATGGTGATCTTCACCTCCTCGGCGGTGCGCTCACCGATGGCGATGCCGAACTCGCGCCGAACAAACGACTGAACCGCGGCGTCAATGTCGAACGACCCCACCCGGATGGCCTTCAGCGAGATCACTCCGCCTATGGAGATCAGGGCAGTCTCACTGGTGCCTCCCCCGATGTCCACCACCATGTTGCCGATCGGCTCGTGTATCGGCAGGGACGCGCCAATTGCCGCCGCCAGCGGCTGCTCGATGAGTCGAGTCTCGGCCGCACCGGCCCGGCGGGCAGCCTCGACCACCGCCCGGCGTTCGACCGCAGTGATCGCCGAGGGCACGCAGATGACCACCTTCGGACGGCTGAACCGGTTTACCCCTGCGTCCAACAGCAGCAAGCGGATCATGCGCTGAGTCACCTCGAAATCAGTGATCGCCCCCTTGCGCAGCGGGCGCACCGCAACGATGTGGGCGGGGGTGCGACCGATCATCTGCCAAGCCTCGCGTCCCATAGCCAGCACTTCGTTGGTCTTGCGATTCAGCGCTATTACCGAGGGCTCGTTAAGGATTATCCCCTGGCCGCGGGCATACACCAGCGTGTTGGCCGTGCCCAGATCGATTGCCAGGTCTCGGGCCATGATTCAGCTAACCGGCTCGTTCAACGGGTCAAGAGCCTCGGCTTCAGAGATGTGCTGAGCCTCCAAACCCCAGCTCTGCCCGCCCTCCCAGGACTCACGCTTCCAGATGGGGACGGTGGCCTTCAGCCCGTCGATGCAAAACCGGGCTGCCGCGAAGGCCTCCTCGCGATGGGGTGCGGATACAGCCGCCACCACCGCTGACTCGCCGATCTCCACCCGGCCAACTCGATGCAGCAACGCCAACCGGCCGATCTCTGGCCACCGGTCCCGAGCCTCCTCGGCCAGCGACTCCAGGCGGGGAACCACCTGCTCCTCGTAGGCCTCATATTCCAGCACGGTCACCCCGGGACGCCCCTCAGAGTGGTCGCGGGCGGTGCCGCTGAACAGAACAACGCCGCCGCAATCCGGTCGGCCAACCCAAGCGAGCACCCGATCCAAGGGCAGCGGCCCATCGCTGAGCCCAATCCATTCCTCAGCGGCTTCTGGCGGGGTCACGAACTGAGTGTAAACCCTTTAGTCTGGTGGTATTCCACCACTGCAGAGATCACCGGCGGAATATTCGTCGGGCAGTGGCCATGGCAGCCCAGACCAGACCCACGCCCCCCAAGACGGCACCTCCCAAAGCAATTTGCTGGCGGCGACGGGAATCGAGCATTCCCCATGGAGGGCTCTTATGCCCCGAAATGAACGCCTGCTCGCAGGTAAATTGAGGGGTCCAGCCAGCGGCCCGAAGGCGGTCGCTAGCCACCACCCAGGGAAATCGGGCGTACCGGAGCACGCCGGGACTGGTCGGTGCCAAGCGGTACTTCCACCACCAGGCCGTCAGACGGCGCAAGAGCTGCTCGGGCATGTTGACCCGGGGAGTACGGCCCATGAGATCGAGGGCGGTTCCGCTGCTGATCCAACCTTGCGGGGCGACGTTGAACACCCCGGTGAGTTCGCTGACCACGCAAAGCTCGACGGCAGAGGCCAAGTCGTCCAAGTGAAGGAACTGAACCGGAACCTCGCTCTCTCCGTTGAAGTTGGCCGCAGACCGCAAGGAGCGGACCACCCATCCCACATGCTCTTCGCCCAGGGTGGCCGTTGGCCTCAGCGTGACGATGTCCACGGCCGGGTGGTCTTCGGCCCACTGGGCGGCAAACCGCTCCTGTTCAGCCTTGTTGACGGCAAAGTCGAACTCGGGAATCGGCCTCAGCAACGAGGCCTCAGTGAGCGGGACCGGGTTATCGGGCCAGGCCCCATACACCATGGCTGTAGACATCAGAACCAGTCGGCTAATGCCGGCTGATCCTGCCGCCTCCAAGAGTCGATGGGTGACCTTGGCATCGTTGGTACCCATGGGGGCCTCATCAGGCCACGGCTCCAGCGCTGAAACCAGATGGACTAGCACATCCACATCAGCCAGCAAGGAATGCAGATCCAGCTCGCTCACATCGCCGGTGACATACTTCAGCCCGTCAATGCCGGGATCGGGTCGAAGGTCAAAGCCGACTACCGACCCTACCCGACAATTGTCCACCAGGCGGCGGCAGACTCGACGACCAAGAGGCCCACAGGCGCCAGCCACGGCCACGGAAATCGAAGCGGGTTCAGCCACCTGTTGAGGCTACGCGGAAGAACCCGAAACCGCTACCGGAGACCCTCCTCTGGTCCAGCAGAATCGGTCCCTCGCCGAAATTGCGGCATTGCCGGTAACCTCGCGGTGTGAGCGAACCTGACTCTCCTGAGGAGTTCAATCCCTTCAAGGGAATGCCGATATTCGGCGATCTGGGCAAGCTCTTCTCCCAACAGGCGTCTTCCACCTGGGACACGGCACGCCAGATCGCGGTGGCCGTAGCCACTGAAGGCAAGTCTGAGCCTAACGTAGACCCCGGTGCCCGGATTGCCCTGGAAGAACTGGCCCGAGTGGCCGAGCTCCAGGTATCCAACGCTACCGGCCTGTCGACGACCCGGGACGGCCAGGCTACGTCGATCGTGCCCGTAACCCGAGCACAATGGGCCACCTCCACACTGGACGCCTATAAGGATCTGCTTGAGCCCCTTGGCCAGGCGCCGAACGCCGCCGAAACCGAGGAGACACCCTTCGATCCCGCACAGGCCATGTTCGGCCAGATCATGAAGATGATAGGCCCGGTCATGATGAGCATGACCGCAGGAAGCATGGTGGGAAATCTCGCTAGCCGGTGCTTGGGCCAGTACGACCTGCCCATCCCCCGCGAAGGCTCGGAGCTGATGGTGGTGCTGTCCAACGTTGACGCGTTGGCCGACGAGTGGAGCCTGGATCCCTTTGACCTGCGGCTTTGGGTGTGCCTTAGCGAGCTGACCCACCATGCGGTGCTGTCGATCCCCCATGTGGGCCAACGATTAGACGAGCTGTTGGCCAGCTATGTTCGCAGCTTCGAGGCCGACCCCGGAGCGCTAGAGAGCCGGCTGGGCGATCTCGACCTCGCCAACCCTGATTCGATGAACAGTCTCCAGTCGGTGCTGGGCGATCCCGAGGTGATCCTGGGAGCCGTCCAATCGCCAGCGCAGCGGGATTTGCTGCCGCAGATCTCGGCCCTGGTAACGGTGATAGCCGGGTATGTCGACTGGACCATGGACAGCATTGGACGCGGACTCATCGGCTCCTACCAGCGCCTCAGCGAAGCCCTGCGGCGTAGGCGGGTCACGGCCGACGCGGCCGACCGCTTCATCGAGAAGATGCTCGGCCTCGAACTCACCCAAGACCAGTACGACCGAGGAGCGGCCTTCGCCAGCGGTGTTGTGGAGCGGGCAGGGGCTGAGGGCTTGGCCCGACTCTGGCATTCGGCGCGTGAACTTCCTACCCCTGCTGAGGTTGATGCTCCTGGCCTGTGGCTGGCCCGAATCGACCTGCCTGACTCGTAGGCCGCCGCAGCCAGAACAGAAAAGCGGCTGCGGCCGCGGCTACGGCAATGAGGATGAAGCCGACCCGGGCAGGAATGGGGATGACCACGGGTATGAGCGCGCCCAGTACCCAGAAGATCTGGAAGCGGGTCTCGAAAATTGCAAACGAGCGTCCATGGTCGGCGCCTTCGGCGTCGCGCTGCACGATGGAGTCGAACGAGAGTTTGCCCGCGCTGGCGGAGATCCCCACACCCAGTGCCAGCAGCAGCGTCGAACCGAAGCCCCCACCCCAGGCAGCAAGCATTCCCACCACAAATAGGGCAACCAGCGCGGAAGCGATGATCACTTCTTCTCGGAAGCGATCCCGGAGTTTGGGCGCCAGAAGAGACCCGACCAGGAATCCGCAGACCAAGGCAGCGGCCACAAATCCCAGCTTCCACGCCGGGCTGGCGTCCGAGGCCACATCGCCTTGAAGGGCGTGGCGGACACCTGCTCCGAATGCCTTGCCCACTCCGGAGAGGTTCACGTCGTCGGCGCCGCCTCGTAAGGCAAACGCGGCCAAAAACGTCATGAACCCAACGATTCCCCGCAGAGTTCCAGTGGCCGCTGCCGACTTGCGAATACCCAGACCCCGCAGTTTGTTCGACTCATGGTCGCTGATCGGACCGTGCACCACTCGGGCCTGGGGCAACGACAACGAGGACAAGGCGGCCAGCACATAAGCCACCATGGCCAGGCCAACCGTCCACGAGGCGCCACCCAATACGTTGGCCAGCAGCCCGGGGCCCGCGCCTATGAAACCGCACACACTGCCCACTAGCGCCAAGCGGGCGTTTCCCCCCACAAACTGCTCTTCTTTGGGCAAAATGATGGGAACCATGGAGGCCTTGGCCACGCCATAGCTCTTCTGAAGCACCAACATGGCAAAGGCAATGGGGAACAGCAGCAGCGAGTCCACATTCGAGATCATCAAGAAGGCCACGAGCGCCCGTCCCACATTGATGGCGAAGATCATCGTGCGGCGACCGCCTCGAAATCGGTCCAGAGCCGGGCCGATCAGCGGCCCGACCACCGCAAACGGAGCCATGGTCAGTATCAGATAGAGGGTGACCCGAACTCGGGCAGCACTGGGATCGATGGAGAAGAAGAGTGAACCCGCGAGCGCGACGGTGATCATGGCGTCGCCCGCTGCGGCAAGGGCATGCACCCTGACCAGCCGCAAGAACGGGATGTTGATCACGCTATGAAGACTACGGCGGGAGCTACGGCGGCGTGGTCTCTGCCGCGACGCCGGTGGCGTACTTGTAGCCCAGGCCGCGGATGGTCACGATGCGGCTGGGGTTGGAGGGGTCGTCCTCAACCTTGGATCGAAGCCGCTTGACGTGGACATCCAGCGTCTTGGTGTCGCCCACGTAGTCGCTGCCCCATACTTGGTCGATCAGAGCATCCCGGCTCAGAACCCGTCCCGCGTTGGCCAACAGCAGCTCCAACAGATCGAACTCTTTCAGTGGCAACTCGATCTGCTCCCCCCGAACGAACACCTCGTGGCGCTCGGGGTCGACTGCCACATCGCCCACCTCGATGACCTCGCCCCGGAACGTCTCGCTCTCCGCGGTCCACCGGGACCGCCGCAGCAGCGACCGCATCCGGGAGATCAGCTCGCGGAGGCGATAGGGCTTGGTCACGTAGTCGTCGGCCCCCACTTCCAAGCCAACTACCGCATCGATCTCCTCGCCTTTGGCAGTGACCATGATGATGGGCACCTGGGAGCGGGCCCGGATCTGGCGGCAGACATCGACCCCGGAAACCAGGGGCAGCATCACGTCGAGCAGCACGATGTCGGGAGAGTAGGCGTTGAAGAAATCAAGCGCTTCCTTGCCATCGCGGGCGACGTTCACGGTGAAACCCTCACGGGTCAGTCCCACCGTCAGCGCTTCGACGAAGGATTCCTCGTCCTCGACGATGAGAACCCGGGCCGGCCCGCTCATGCCTGCACTCCGATGGGTTGCAGATCTTGGGAATCCTCTTGTTCGACCGGTTCGTCATCGGACACCGGCAACGCCAGCGTGAATGCTGAGCCTTCTCCCACCGCTGACTCCACCCGGACCTCGCCTCCGTGATTGGTGGCCACGTGGCGCACAATGGCCAAGCCCAAGCCCACTCCGCCATCGCTCCGCCCCCGGGAGCGGTCTACCTGATAGAAGCGCTCGAAGATGCGCTCTTGATGGCCCTGGGGGATCCCATAGCCCTGGTCGCGCACCTCAACCTTGACCCAGTCGCCTTCCATTCGGGTTGTGACCCTGACCGGTTGGTTGGCCTCGGAGTACTTGACCGCGTTGTCCAGCAGATTGAACACCGCGGAGGTTAGCTGGCGACGATCAGCCCGGACCACCAGATCCAGAGCGGGAAGAACGGTTTCGATGGGAACCTCCTTGTCCTCTGCGGAGGGCTTGACCCGGGCCAGTGCCTCGCTGATCACATGCTGGATCGCAACTGGTGCCTGCTCAGACGCCTCGTTGCTCTCAATCCGGCTGAGCTCCAGCAGGTCGTCCATGATGTCGGATAGCCGGATGGCCTCGGCCTGCACCCTCACCGCCAACCGGGACACCACGTCGGGATCGGTCTCCCCGGCTAGGGTCTCGGCTAGCAGGCTGAGCGCGCCCATCGGGGTCCTGAGCTCGTGGCTTATGTTGGCCACGAAGTCCCGGCGCATGGCATCCAGGCGCTGGGGCTCGGTGATGTCGTCGATGAGGGCCACCGAGCCGTAGTCCCTGCCCTCGAACCGCAGCGGCATGGCGCTGACGAACAGGCATTGGCGAGGTGGGCCGAACAGCTCAACCTCTCGCTCCACCGCCCGTCCTCGGGCCGCCTCGGCCAACAGCTCGGCCACTGCGGCCTCCACTAGGGCCTCGCCGTGGCGAGCTTCGATAAACGGCTGGGCGTAGGGATTGCGGTACAGCACATTGCCATCTGGATCCGCCATGACCACTCCCTGGGTGATGGCGTCCAACGACAGCCGGAGACGGGTCTCGCTTTCCACCACTTCGTCTTCTTGGCGGCGGTGCAGTTCATCGTCTCGGCGACGGCTCTCTTCGGCATCGACAAAGTGCCGGTGCTCGCGCCACGCCACTGCAGCGGTCAGCGCCAACACCACCACTGCGGCCACCACAACGAGGGTCACGATCACCCGAACACCCCTTGCCGTGGGCTAGAGGCGACCCGTGACACCATGCTCACTCCTCGTCGGTCTCTACGTCGGTCTCTTTGTCGGTGCCTTCGCCGGTTTCGTCGAGGTGGTACTGCTCTCGAATCTTCATTCGGGCCGACCCGGTGTGTTCGGGAAGCCATCCCGTCACCATATACACCACCCGTTCCCCGATATTCACCGCATGGTCGCCGATGCGCTCGTAGTACCGGCTGATCAAGCAGAGCTGCACCGCGGCTTGAAGGTCGATGGCGCCGTCGTTGTGGGCTTGGAACACGGCCTGTACACAGTCGCGGTTCAAGCCGTCGAGCTGGTCGTCGATATCGTCGAGGGCGGCGGCCAGCCCCGCGTTCCCGTCCACGTAGGAGTCGATGGCCAGACGCATCAGCCGGCAGGCTTCCTCGCTCATTCTCACTAGCAGGCCCCGGAGGGTGGCGTCGTAGCGGGTGCCATAGATGCGCCGGGTGGCCTTGGCGATGTTGACGGCCAAATCGCCCGACCTCTCCAACTCGGCGTTCAGCCGGAGGGCGCTGCTGAGAGCCCGCAGGTCACTGGCCATGGGGGCTTGGAGGGCCAGCACGTGATGGCAGCGCTCCTCGAGGTACACCGACAGATCATCGAGTTCGTCGTCGGCGGTTATGAGCTGCTGGGCCATCTCCAGGTTGGACTCCAGCAGCGCCTCGGTGGCCCGGGGGACGGCCTCGGTAACGAGCGCGGCCATACGCACGATGCCAGCCTGGATCTCGTCCAGTTCTTCGTGGAAGGACTTGCGCAGTTCCCCCACCCCGGGCTCCGGACCGGTGCTCAGCCGAACCGTCCGGTGACGTAGTTCTCGGTCCGCTCGTCAGAGGGGTTCGAGAAGATGGTCTCAGTGCGGTCGTATTCCACCAACAGCCCGCACCGCTGGTCGGTAATGGAGTCGAGCTGGGCGGTGAAGAACGCGGTGCGGTTGCTGATGCGGGCGGCCTGCTGCATGTTGTGGGTGACGATCACGATGGTGTAGTCGTTCTTGATCTCCTGCATCAGATCCTCAATGCGGGCGGTGGCGATGGGATCGAGGGCCGAGCACGGCTCGTCCATCAAGAGCACATCGGGATCGACCGCGATCGCCCGGGCGATACACAGCCGCTGCTGCTGGCCGCCGGACAACCCCAGCGCGGAGTCCTTCAGCCGGTCCTTCACCTCGTCCCACAGGGCGGCCCGATTCAGCGACTGCTCCACGATGTCGTCCAGGTCGCTCTTCTTCTTGGCCATCCCACACACGCGGGGTCCGAAGGCGATGTTGTCGTAGATCGACTTGGGGAAGGGGTTGGGCTTTTGGAACACCATGCCGATGCGGCGGCGAACCTCAACCGGATCCACCCGGGGGTCGTATATGGGGACTTTGCGGAAGTCCAAACGGCCCTCCACCCGGGCGGTGGGAATGAGGTCATTCATCCGATTGAAACACCGCAGAACCGTGGTCTTTCCGCAGCCCGAGGGGCCAATCATGGCAGTGATCTCGTGCTCGTACACCGTGAAGGTGGCGTCTTGGACAGCCCGAAAGTCGCCGTAGTACACGTTCAGATCTTCCACTTCGAACACCGTGTCGCCGGTGCTGTTGGGGACGGCAGCTTGCATCGTTCGGTCTATGTCAAGACCGAGGCGAGGAGAGGCTTCCGGTTCTGCTTGCTCCATCAGATCAGTCCTTATGCTCTCAGAGACTGCTTCCACCAGTCACCCTCGCTTCTTTTCAAAGTGGTTCCTCAAGAAGATGGCCGCTGCGTTCATCAGGATAACGAATACCAGCAGCACCACAATGGCTGCCGCCGCGGCCTCGGCAAAGCCCGGGTCGCGCCCCGAGTTCTGCACCCATTCCACGATGATCACCGGCATGGCCATAAAGGCCTCAGCGTTAATGGCACTGAAGTCGAAAAAGCCCGGATTGCTTCCTAGTCGGCCGGAGACCGCGCCCACTAGGAGCAGTGGAGCGGCTTCGCCGATGCCTCGGGACATCGACAGCAGCGTCCCGGTGAAGATGCCGGGCGCGGCGTAGGGCAGCACCTGGCTGCGGATCATGGTCCACTTGGTGGCCCCCACGCCGTAGGCCCCCTCTTTCAGCCCTTGGGGAACGGCTCGGATGGCCTCTTGGGCGGTGATGATCACTATGGGCAGCACCAGAATGGCCAGGGTGATGCCCGCCGAGGCTATGGACTTGCCACCGGTGAGACCACCCAGGCTCTTCACGAACAGGAACAAACCGAGCAGGCCGTACACGATCGAGGGAACCCCGGCCAGGTTGCGGATGTTCAGTTCGATGAACCGAGTAAACCGGTTCTTGAGTGCATATTCCTCCAACCAGATGGCCGCTCCGATGCCGATGGGAAAGGCAAAGACCGCTACGAACACCGCGATCCAGAACGTGCCCACCAGGGCTTGGTGCACCCCGAGCTTGGGATCTCCGGAGAGGGAGCGCATCGTGCCGGTCAAGAAGCCGCTCGGTCGTCCGGTAAGCACTCCCCAGGCGTCCACCACCACGTCCACGATCAACACGCCAAGGATGAACAGCGAGATCAGCAGGGTGACCAGCAGGGTGATCTGGAACACCCGGCCCCGCACGTCGGCAGCCCGACGCTCCATGGCCTGCACCATCATCTTGTTGGTGCGATCGCCGATGAGCCTGGCCTTGGCCATCAGTACTGCTCTCTCACCCGGTGGACGAAGCGGTCGGCCACCACGTTCAAGGCGAAGGTCACCACGAACAGCAACAGGCCCACGAAGAACAGGCTCTGGAAGGTAAGGCCCTCACCCACCACGCTGTCGGTGCCCCGGGCCAGTGAGGTCATCCCCGCGGTCAGGGGGAGGCTGCCCTCCAGAGGGTCATGGGTGTAGACGGCGGTTTGGGCGGCGCCCCCGGCCATGAACACCACCATGGTCTCGCCCAAGGCCCGGGAAACGGCCACGATGAACGCCGCCATCAACCCCGAGACAGCGGCGGGCAGCACTACTCGGATGGTGGTGGTGATCTTGCGGGCCCCCAGCCCGGAGGAAGCCTCCCGCAGCGACATGGGCACCGCCTTCATGGCGTCCTCGGAGATGGACGCCACCAGTGGAACCACGAGCACCCCCACGCCGATGCCAGCAGCCAGCAGCGAACCGGCCGCCGGTCCGCCGAAAAGGGTCTTGACCACGTTGGGGGCAATCCACTCCAGAGCGAAGAAGCCGAGAACCACGCTGGGAATGCCCGCCAGGATCTCCAAGATGGGCTTGAGGGTTCGGCGGACTCCAGGTCGGGCGTACTCCGACAAGTAGATGGCGGCGCCTAGGCCTAGCGGGCCGGCCACGATCATGGCGATGCCCGTCACGATCAAGCTGGCCACGATCAGCGTCTTGATGTCGTAGATGCCCCGGCGGGGGAACCAGCCGATGTCCCACACCGAGCCCCAGTCCACCTCGACCATGAACGTCCAGGCTTCCGAGAACAGCGACCAGATGATCAGCCCAGAGATCAGCACCGATACCAGTGCGGTGGCCCCGAGGGAGTCTCGGATGAGCCGCTCCTTGCGAGCCTGCCGGGGGTTCGCCGTCAGTGATTCGACGGAAAACCCCTTGGCAGAATCGACCCGGGTGTCGCTCACGACCACACGCTACTGGTCATCGGCATCGCTGCTCGGTATCTAATCGCAGTCCCAAATCCGGCCTATCGGCCTGCCCAGTTGGCCCGGGTGGCGCCCTTGGCATCGTCGGTGAGGTTCACATATCCGACCTCGCTGACGGCGGTGCCGAGGCCGTCGTCGCTCATGTAGTAGTCCACATAGGCGACCAGGGCGGGATTGGCGTCGGCTTTGGCCTTGTTGACGTAGATGTACAGCGACCGGGACACCGGATACTCGCCGGAGGCGATGGTGTCAGCATTGGCGCTCACGCAGCCTCCGCCGCCGTCCACATCCAGCAGCTTCACACCCGAGGCGTGGGCGGCGAAGGCGAACCCGACCCAGCCGAAGCTGGTGTCGCTCGACTGAATACCCTGGATGATCACGTTGTCGTCGGCGTTGGCGTTGTAGTCGGGACGGGTGATGGCGTCTTGACCCCGCTCGTCGGCGATGTCCTCCAGCACGATCTCGATAAAGCTGTCGAACGTTCCCGACTCCTCACCAGGACCGTAGATATCCAAGTCGACATCCGGCAGATCCGAAGTCGCAAGACCAAGCGACCCGGCGTCCGACCAAGAACCGAAGCCAGTCGACTCCGGACCGACCAGACCATAGATGTCATTGAAGGTCACACACTCCACCGGGTTGCCCTCGCCGGACATCACCGCAATCCCGTCGATGGCCACCCGCAGCTCAACAAACTCAATACCGTTCTCCGCACAAACCTCGGCTTCGGAAGACTTGATCTGGCGGGAGGCATCGGAGATGTCGGTCTCGCCCTCGCAGAACAACTTGAAACCATCACCAGTACCCGGACCGTCAACCGTCACCGACACATCCGGCTGAACATCCTCAAACAACTCAGCCACCCGCACCGAGATCGGCTCCACCGTCGACGAACCCGAAATCGTCACCGAACCCGAGACGCTCCCCGCAGGAGCCTCCTGAGCAGCAGCCTGCTGGCCACCGTCATCACCAGTGTCCCCAGTGTCCCCGGTGTCCACGGTGTCACCAGCGTCGGCCTGTCCCGCCGTGTCTGGGGTGGCATCCCCATCGTCGTCATTGCCGCATGCGGCCGCGACAAGCGCAAACGTTGCAATTAGCCCGATAATCAGAACGAGCAGTTTCCGTAGCTTCACATGTCCTCCTTGACTGCACGCCGAACACACCGATCAGCGCAATGGATCAGCCGTAAAGGTAGGAGGGGCGGGTTTCCACCCTGCCGCGACTGTCTGAACGGAAGGTGAACGGGTTAGGAAGCTTTGGAGCGGCCGCTATCAGGCCAGCACGCTAGTGCCCACTAGGGCCAAGAACGCGCTCACCATCTTGAGGTCGCGTTCGTTGGTGAAGTAGTTCAAGGATTCGAGCAGCGGCACCCAGGCAATGGCGTCCACCTCCTGGTTGGGGGTGAAGCTGCCGGCAATGGCGTCCATCTCCCAGTAGTGGACCTGGCGGGCGCGGTCTCGCCGATCGCGGTAGTCCACCATGCCCAGCTCCCGTCCCAACTCGCAGACGTAGCCGGTCTCCTCATACACCTCTCGCAGCGCGCATTCGGCCAGGGTCTCCCCCGGATCGAGCTTGCCGGCGGGCAACGACCAGTCGAGGTGCTTGGGCCGATGAACTATCAGAACTTCCAACTCGCCGTCGTTGTGCCGGGTAATTAGCCCACCGCCGCCGAGTATGACTGCCACCGTTCCGGACTGCACGAAGATTAACGTTAAAGCTTGAACGCGCTGAAAACGCGGATACCCGGCGATGTTCCAGGACGGGAAACTTAGGTAGTCGCCGCCGCCGCCAGCCGCTCGAATGCGGTGTGGGCCTCAAAATCCGTGCTCTTGGCCACCCTCTGCCAGGTCGCGTCGGGAAGCAGATCCCAGGCCAGGGTGTCGTCTTTGAGGTTGATCTCCAATACCTGGTCGATCCGGCGACGCAGGTCTGGATTGACCACCGCCACTAGGGCTTCGATCCGGCGGTTGAGGTTACGGGGCATGAGATCGGCCGAGCCGATGTAGTACGCCGGGGCGCCGATGTCCTCGCCGTTGCCGAAGTAGTAGATGCGGCTGTGTTCCAGGTAGCGACCGATGAGAGAGCGGACCCTGATGGTGTCGGACATGCCGGGCACGCCAGGGCGCAAGCAACAGATGGCCCGCACAATCAGATCGATGTCCACCCCGGCCTGGGAGGCCTCATACAGCGCCTCGACCATGTCGGCATCGGCCAGGCTGTTCATCTTTATGATGATCCGGCCCTCGGAGCCGCGGGCCGCCTCGTTTTGGATCAGCTCCGTCACTGTGGGGCGCAGACCCTGGGGTGCGGGCACCAACCGGCGGAACTCGATATTGCGTCCATATCCGGTGAGGGAGTTGAACAGCTGGGTCAAGTCGACCCCGATTTCCGGGTCGGCGGTGAACAGGCCCAGATCGGTGTACACCCGGGCAGTGATGGAGTTGTAGTTGCCGGTGCCGATGTGGCAGTAGCGGCGCACGCCATCGGCCTCTTCGCGTACCACCAGGCAGGTCTTGGCGTGGACTTTGAGGCCCACCAAGCCGTAGGCCACGTGGACGCCGGCTTGCTCCAGACGGCGGGCCCACTCGATGTTGGCCTCCTCGTCGAAGCGGGCCTTCAGCTCGACCACCACCGCTACCTGCTTGCCGCTCTCCGCGGCCCGGATGAGCGACCGCACAATCGGGCTATCCCCCGAGGTTCGATACAACGTGAGCTTGATGGCCAAGACTTTGGGGTCGTTGGCCGCTTGCCAGATGAACTCCTGCACGGTGGCGGTGAAGGAGTCATAGGGATGGTGGACGAGGATGTCCCCCTCGCGGATGCGGGCGAACAGATCTATCGGCTTATCGCCAGGCGTAGTCGGAGGCAGGGGATTGACCGACTTCCACGACGGGTTCTTTAGGTCTGGGCGGTCCACGGCGAACAAGTCCCAGAGACTGGAGAGCTCCAATAGGGTGTCCGCCTCGTAGACGTCGTCACGCTCAATGTCGAGTTCCTCAATAAGAAGGCTGCGGATCTCTGAGGACACCAGGTGCTCCACCTCCAGGCGGACCACACTTCGAAATCGGCGGCGGCGCAATTCGACTTCCACCGCGGCCAACAGGTCTTGGGCCTCGCCCTCGTCCACAGCCAAATCGGCGTTTCGGGTAACCCGGAAGGCCACCGTCTCGGTGATCTCCATCCCGGGGAACAGCGTGGGGAGGTGAGCAGCCACCACCTGCTCGACAGGGACAAAGCGATGCTCGTCGGGGAGTTGGAGAAAGCGGCCGAAGGTGGCGGGTACTTTCAGACGGGCAAACCGCTGGTGCCCGTCGGCTGGGTCGATCATTAGAACGCCCAAGCTCAGCGACAGATTGGAGATGTAGGGGAACGGATGGCCGAGGTCCACTGCCAGGGGGGTCAGCACCGGATAGATGCGGTCGTCGAATTCGCCGGAGAGGAACTTGCGTTCCTCATCGTCGAGGTCGTCCCAGTTCAGGATCTCGATGCCGGCATCGGCCAACTCGACGTTCAAGCCGCTCAGGCAGCGGGCGGCCCTGTCCATCTGGGCATCCACCTCGGTGCGGATCTCATGGAGTTGCTGGGCTGCGGTGCGGCCGTCGGGAGTGGTGCCGGTGAATTGGCCGGCTAGCTGGTCCTTGAGTCCGGCCACCCGGACCTGGAAGAACTCATCCAGGTTGGAGGACCAAATGGCGCAGAATTTGACCCGCTCCAGCAAGGGCACCGACGGGTCTTCGGCTTGGGCCAATACGCGGCTGTTGAAATCCAACCAGGAGAGCTCGCGATTGATGAATCGCCCAGCCTCAGCATCTATGTCGATGGATTCCAGAACCATGTATTGCTGCCTTCGCGCCTACCCCTTAACGGTCTCGCTCTCCTCTTCTTCGTCGTACCCCAAGTCCCAGTCGATGAGCAGGTTTTCCCGCTCGGCGTCCCGGTTGATCCGCTCCCGATTGCGACGGAATTGCGGATCATGGGGGGGAAGCAGCAACAAGCGGGCCTCGGCCCGGGTCTTGAACTGCTCGATATGCCCCGAATCGCCGAAATCCGACATGAAGTCCCAGTGGGGCGCCACCGGCCCCATGTAAACCACTTTGACGTGCCCAGTCGGCGGCTCGGGCAGGGCATCCATGGTGTCAGTCATTGCGTTGCTCCTGTGGGAAATGGGGCCGTGACAGTCTAACCGCATTGGGGCGACATCCCGAATGCGCGCCTCACCGCTATGATGAGCCACCGGACGGCCGATAGCTCTTGATTTTCTCATGACGAGGGAACTTTTGGCTGCGGTGGGGCGTCTTACATGCGGGGGCATGTAATCAATGGAGGTCCCATGAGCGAGAGCTGGATGGCTTACGGCAAGTGCGTCGACGAGTCGCCTGACACTTTCTTTCCCAGCGACGGCATCGGGGTGGAAGTAGCCCGGAAAATCTGCCAGGAGTGCCTGGTGCAAGAGGCTTGCTTGGCCTATGCCTTGTGCAATCGCATCAAGCACGGCGTTTGGGGAGGCAGTTCCGAGCGCCAGCGTCGCCGGATGCTGCGCCAAGCTGCGGCCTGAAGAGATGAGAGCTCGGTTCTAGCCGAGCACCGAGCGAGAGGCAGCCAGCACCTGAGGCGCCATGGTCTGGGGGCCGGCCGTGGCCAGAGAGGTGCTGAACACCTCGGGGAACCAGATGGGCTCGGCACCGACATCGGCGAGTATCCCCACGACCTCTGCGAAATCCACCGCGCCTTCTCCGGGAAGGAGCCGGTCGGTCATGGTCTCGGTGGCGATGTCCATGTCATCGGGGCACTCGGCGGCGGCATCGCAGAGCTGAACCACCCGCAGCTTTTCTGAGGGGATCTGGCGCAGCAAGTCGGGGTTGGGACCACCGGGCTGGCGGAACCAGTGCCATGTGTCGACCATGATGCCGCTGTTGTCGCAGTCGGCCCGCTGCACCAGTTCCCACGCGGTGGCCAAGTCGGCAATGCCGGTCCAAGGCAGGAACTCGATGCTCACCTGCAACCCAGCGTCGGCAGCTGACAGGCACAGGGTTCGGAAGCAGGCCGCAGCTTCGTCGATGTCCGGCAGCGAGGGCTCCATGGTGACCGCCACCAATTCTCGGCTGCCCATCGCGTTGGCGTACTCGCTCAGACTGGCTATTTCGGCGGCTGCCGCGTCACGGTCAGCGTTCAGCCAACCGAAGGCCGCCTCAGCCACTGGGTGGGTCAGCTGGAGTTCGCCCAAACGGTCAGCCAGCCAGGAGGAGTCAACCCCCGCCATTCCCAGGGTGAACGGCCAAACGCTGATCCCGGTGTAGCCCGCGTCGGCCGTGGCTACCAACGACGACTCCAATTGGTCGAAAGACAATTCGAAGGGATTGACACACATCGTGGCCAACGACATGACTAGCTCTTCAGAAGGCGACGCGGTGCTCATCGAGATGAGATGTTAGGTGCCTGCGAGTTCGGGGCTACGAGTCGGTGGGCTTCTCGTCAGCTTTCTCTTCGGACTTCGGTCCGTCGGTTACGCCCTGTTTGAACTCCTTTTGAGCTTGGCCCAACGAGCGAGCCAGCTTGGGGAGCTTGGCCCCACCGAACAGCACCAGCAGGATGATCAAGACGATGATCAACTCCGTTGCCCCGAGATTCATAGGGTCAGGCTACCCCGAAATCGGGTGGGTATGTCAGCAGAGCTGAACTCGAGTTCAACTCCCGGAGCTGTCGGCTACCGCGGTGATCGGCTCGCGCACTCGCGTGAGTCCCCGAGCCCGGCGGACCCGGCGCCGCTCCCGTTCGCTCATGCCGCCCCAAATTCCGAATTTCTCGCCGTTCACGATGGCGTATTCCAGGCACTCCTCGCGCACCACGCAGGCTCGGCAGACCTCCTTGGCCTCGCGAGTAGAAGCTCCCCGTTCCGGGAAGAACAGATCGGGATCTACACCCAAGCAGTTGGCCAACGCCTGCCAAGCCCGACCTTCGTCCTCTGTCTGCGACGGCTTCGCTGTCGTCTGTACCAGTTTCATTGAGCCCTCCTGGATTGCCTTGTCACGGTTTTGCTGAGCTCCGCCCGTTGATCTCCGGCTGAACCCCCAGCACAGAGGGCCAGGCATGGAAACAACGTGCTTGTAATTTCAACAACGTAACCTTGACATGGTTACGCGGCAAACGCAAGAAGAAATTTCTCAAGCCGCGAGAAACCAATTGAGCAGATCAGCGGCGCCGGCCGCCCAGCAGCTTTCGCTTGTGCTCCACGAAGTCAACTAGGACGTAGTCGCCCAGAGTCTCCGGGGTGGTGAAGAAGGCCCGACCGCCGTTCATCTTGGAGATCTGCTCGATGAAGTTGGTGAGATACGAGGTGGCGTCCAGCATGAACGTGTTGATGCGAATGCCCTCCCGGGTAGCCCGCATGACTTGCTCCAAGGTCTTGTCCACCGTCTCCCGGGCCGGTGGATAGGAGAAGAAGGGCCGGCCCTGCTCATCCACATGGGCGGTGGGCTCGCCGTCGGTGACCATGATGATCTGCTTGGTGCCGCTATGGCGGGCCAGCATCTGGCGGGCCAGCATGAAACCGTGCTGCATATTGGTGCCGTACACAAAGTCCCATGACACTTCGGGCAGCTGCTCGGGCTTCACCTCCCGAGCGATCTCGCTGAACCCCACGATGCCCAAGAAATCCCGGGGATACTGCGAGCTGATGAGTGAATGGAGGGCCATGGCCACCTTCTTGGCCGGCAAGAAGTTGTCCCTCATCGGCATCGACAGCGACAGGTCGAGCATCAACACGGTGGACGACCTCACGATGTTCTCGGTGCGCTCCACCTCAAAGTCATCCGGTGTCAGCTCCACCGGGGTGCCGCCCCCGGTGCGTTGGATGGCGTTGCGTATAGTCCGCTCGATGTCCAGGTTGAAGGGGTCGCCGAACTCATACGGCTTGGTGTGGTACTCCCGCTCGTGGCCGCCCCCGAACATCTCCATGGCGTGCTGGCCAATCCGGTCTTGCTGGAGCTTCTTGAACAAGTCTGACAGCGCGTTCTGGCCGATCTGTCGAATGGCCCGGGGGGTGAGCTCCAGGCGGCCCTCCCGGTTCTCGATCAATCCGGCCTCTTCCAGCAGCTTGGCCAGATCGGCCATCTGCTCGAGGCTCTGGGCCGCCTCGTCGCCCAGCAGCTCTCGAGCCCGGTCGATGTCCACCTCGGCCAGCGCACCGGGATTGTTGGCCGACCTCAAGAGGTTGTCGAGCTGGTCCAAGTCGCCCAGTTCCTGCATCATTTGTGCGGCCGAGGCGAAGTCCAACGGATCGGCCCCACTGAAGTCGTACGACTGGTCCCAGCCGGCGTCGGGGAACATGGCCTGGAGATTCTGGGATAGCTGATCCACCTGCCAGCGCAGGTCCATGTCCTGCAAGAGCTGCTCGGCCAAGCCCTGGAGCTGCGCCCGCTGCTCGGGCGTCATCGACGCCATCATGGCCGACATGGCCGCCATGCGCCGGGCCATGACCTCCAGCAGCTCGCTCAGCGTACGGGGGTTCTCGGGGAAGAAATCGCCGAAGCGCTCCATAAAGCTGTCGAAGTCGTCTTGGAGGCGCTCGTCCAGCATCCGGTTGCGCTCACCGGGGTCGTCGATGGCGGGGGGAAGCTGCTCGTCGGCCATCTGGCGTTTCTCCAGCAGGCTGTTCAGCTCGGCCATCATGTCCTTGGCCCGGGCCAGGTCCTCGGGGGAGAGGTTGTTCATGCCGTCGGTCATCTGGTTGACGTAGTTCTGCATGAGCTGTTGGCGGAGCTGCTCTACCAAGTCGTCAAAGCGCTGCTGGGCCTCCGATGAAGTGAATTGATAGTTCTCCAGCTCTTTGATCTGGCCGGCCAGATCGGGGGGCAGCATGTCTAACTGGAACTGGCGCTGGGCCACGGTCTCCTCTGTGATGGCCGCACGGCGCTCGTCGCCCGATTCGGATGCTGAGGTAGCCAGGTCGTCTAACGCGTCGCGCTCCATGTCCACCACATCGCGCAGCTCCTGGGCAATGTCGTCGTACACCCCGCCCAAGTCGTGCTGTTCCAACCGCTCCTGGCGCTTGCGGCGAAGCTGCTCCATCATCTCCCGCAGGCCCTGAACCTGCTGACCGTCGACCTCGAATCCCTGTTGTAGGAGCCGCCGCAGGGCGGCATTCACGTCGCCGTGGTAGAGGAGATCGTCGTTCATCTGGGAGAACAGGTCGGAAGTGGAGAAGTCGAAACCGGTCTGGCTGCCGTCCCAGCGGGAGTAGGCCACCCGGTGAGCCGACCGGCGGCGGCCTCTTCGCCATCTCCGAAGCATCCCGCCAACCTACTCTGAACGAAGTGGGAAGCATCAGCGATAGCTCGTACGGCGGGTTCGCCTGGGGATGGACCGCCGACTCAGTTGCGCTGGAGGGTGTTGACCCGGCTGCGGACTGGTCGGTATGGGAACGGGAGGGGCGAGCCCCCCGGTCAGGCGAGGGGAATGGTTTCGGCATCGACTTCCGAGCCGACCTCGAGATGCTGGCCGAATGGGGGTTCACCGATTGCCGGATTCCGGTGGAGTGGGCCCGCATCGAGCCCGAGCCCGGCAAGCTGGACAACGACGCCATCGACCGATACTTGGACGTGTTGGCCGCGGCTCGCCATTCCGGCTTGCGCACGTGGTTGGTGCTCCAGAACACCACGCTGCCGGGGTGGTTTGTCGATGATGAAGGCGGATGGAGCACCCGTCAGGGGCGCACGATGTGGTGGGCCCGGTGGGTGGACCGGTGCGGCGAGTGGTTCTCCGACCGGGTGGACGGGTGGGTACCGGTGGAGGATCCGGTGGGCTGGGCGGTACGGAGCCGCATCCTGGCCCAGCGTCCCCCCGGACGGCGCCGCGTGGCCGAAGGCGTGGAGGCGGCCCAGCACGCATTAGAGGCCATGTTCGAGGCCTGTCGCCTGCTCCGCAGCGGTAGTCAACCGGTGATGGGAGTGTTCGGCCTCCACACCGTGTTCGCCGCCGACCAACGGTCCGACACCCTCGGCTGGCAAGGATGGTGGGACCGCCTGTTGTGGCAGAGCTGGGTCTCGACGCTGACCGACGGGGAGATCACCGTGCCCGACCGCCCGATAGTTGCCCGCGAGGAGTTCCGGGAGGCACTCGACGTGGTGGGGGTGAACTTCGACGCCCCGGTATCGGTTGATCGCAACGGCCACCTAGGTCCGTATCCACCCACGGCCCGTTGCGATGACTCCGGCTTGGCCCCCGAGCCCGAGGAGCTTGGCCGTGCGTTAGCCCGCCTGGCCGACATGCTGGGAGACAAGCCTCTGGCGGTAACCGGCACCGGCGTGTCCACTACCGACGAAACGTGGCGCGACCAGCTCCTGGCCCGAACGCTGGATCAGATCGAGGCTGCGAGGGACGACGGCATCAACGTGGTGGGGTACTTCGCCGACACCGCGGTGGACGGCTACAACTGGCTATTGGGGCGGTCTACCGCCCGCGGCCTGTTCGATCAGGACCGCAACCCCAAAGACGCCGCCTTCACCCTGCGGGACCGGATGAAGGGTCAGGTTCTTCCCCGGTAGACGGCGGCGCCGGCCAGGGATTCCTTGTTGAGGCGCTTGGAGAGGTGGAGGCCCTCGAGCACGAATTCGATGCCGCTGGCCACCAGCGCGGGGTTCTCCAGGTCGCCGGGCTCGTAGCCCAGCGCGGCCAACGCGCCGGCGAAGGCGGGCACCTCTTCAACGAGTGCGGCATAGTCAGTTGAGGAGATGTCGTCACCCGCGTTGACCACCCGGCCCTCTTCGAAGGCCTCGATCACCTCCTGCTGCACTTCGAGGTCGACTGCGTCCTTGAAGGCCTGACGGACGGCCTCTTTGGTGAGGTTGCCCAAGATCTCGGAGTCACGGCCGTCGTCGATGGTCTCGATTTCGATCTTGCCCATAGTGGAGGGGGTGAGCGCGTCCAGGTCGGTCACTCGGGGAATGGCCGCGGCCTCGCCGGTGCGAAGCGCTCGTCGAATTGCCGCCGCGGCCAAAGTCTCGTAGTTGGACACCGTCAACCGCACCGAAACGCCCGAGCGCTGGTTGATGTGAGGGCTCTGCCGGGCCAAGAAACTGAGATAGACCAGCACCTCGCTCATGAAATCGGGCATGGTCACCATCACGTCGGCATCGGGCACCTTCGCCTCTTGCTCGGTGATGTCCAACTCAATGTCCACGTCGGTCGGATAGTGGGTGCGGACTTGGGCGCCGAAGCGGTCTTTCAACGGGGTGATGATGCGGCCTCGATTGGTGTAGTCCTCGGGGTTGGCCGACGCGAACAACAAAATGTCGAGGGGCAGGCGAATCTTGTGGCCCCGGATCTGCACGTCCCGCTCCTCCAGCACGTTGAGCAAACCCACCTGGATGCGCTCGGCCAGATCGGGCAGCTCGTTGATGGCGAAGACGCCCCGGTTGGTGCGAGGCACCAAGCCGTAGTGGATGGTGAGCTCGTCGGACAGATAGCGGCCCTCGGCCACTCTGATGGGGTCGACCTCGCCGATCAGATCGGCGATGGAGGTGTCGGGGGTGGCCAGCTTCTCCCCGTAGCGCTCGCTGCGGTGGACCCAGGCCAGCGGGGTGTTGTCGCCCTCGGCGGCGATCAGGTCTTTGGCGTGCTTGGACACGGGATTGTACGGGTCGTCATTCACCTCAGAGCCGGCCACGATGGGAATCCACTCGTCGAGCAGTTCGAGCACCAGGCGGATCATCCGGGTCTTGGCCTGGCCTCGCTCGCCCAGGAAAATGATGTCATGGCCGGCGAGCAGTGCCGTCTCCAACTGGGGGATGACGGTGTCTTCGTAGCCCCAGATGCCGGGGAACAGGTCTTCGCCTGCTCGAATGCGTTGGATCGCGTTGCGACGGATTTCTTGTTTGACGGAGACGGACTGCCAGCCGGCTGACTTGAGCTCGCCGAGGGTGGTGGGCTGTGACATAAGAGAGCAACCTAGCCCATAGATTAAGCAAGTGGACCTAGGTGGGAAATGGGTTGGTGCTCCGGGGGGTGGAGCGCTGATGGGGTTTCCTGATGAGGGATTTGAGGACCGTGACTGGGTTTTGGTGCCAGTCCCCGGGCACTGGGGGCGAGTATCCGATCTGGCTGATGCGACCGAAGTGCGTTATCGGCATCGGTTCAATCAGCAGCCTCCTGCGGCCGGTGAGCGGCGGTGGCTGGTGTTCGAGGGGCTGTTGTATCAGGCCGACGTTTGGTTGAACGGGAGCTACCTAGGCGACGTGGAGGGCTATTTCATGGCCCACCAGTTCGACGTGACCGAGGCCATGGCCGGGCGCCGGGAGCACCTGTTGGCCTTGGAACTGTCATGCCCTGAGCGATCGTCGGACATCTCGTCTGGTCACATGCTGGGATCGCTGGGGTCGGCGCCAGAGCTGCTGCCGCCGGGCAACTCCGGCGGGCTGTGGGCACCGGTCAGAGTGGACAGCACCGGCGAGGTCCGCATCTTGGATCTGCGGGTGGGCACCGAGAGCGCCACCGATCGACGGGCGGTGGTGGCCTTTCAGGCCGACTTGGATGCGGCCCGGGCCGGGCTGGTGAGATTGCACACTGCGATTGGCGAGGTGGAGCACTCCGGCGATCATGTTCTGGCCGCGGGGCTCAACCACGTGGAGTGGAGGGTGGAGGTGCCCGAACCCCGGCGGTGGTGGCCCCATGAACTGGGGGACCAGCCCCTCTACGACATCACGGTGGAGGTGGGCACAACCCAGGGCGGCCTAAGCGACCGGCGTCGGGTCCGCACCGGGCTGCGAGCGGTGCAGATGGACAACTGGCAATTCTCCATCAATGGGGTGCGTACGTTCTTGAAAGGCACCAGCTTCGGGCCGGCCACCCCGTGGTGGGCTGAGGCAGATGAGTCCGAGCTGCGCCGCGATGTGGAGTTGGCCAAAGAGGCAGGGCTGAACCTGATCAGGGTGTACGGCCACGTGGCTCCGCCCGCGTTGTACGACGCGGCCGACGAGGCGGGGATGATGATCTGGCAAGACCTCCCGCTGGTTGGACCGTTTCCCCGAGGCAACCGGGACGCGGCCACCGATTGCGCCCGAGCCGCCGTGGGGGCGGTGGGCACCCACCCCAGCGTTATCCTGTGGTGCGGCCATGTTGATCCGTTGGGCGACAGCGCTGAACCTTCGAGCCAACAGGGCATCGCCCGACGATTGGCTTCTCACCAGCGGCCCAGCTGGAACCTGTCGGTGCTGGATCGAAGCGTCAAACGAGAACTTGAGAGGCGCGATCCCACCCGGCCAGCGGTGGCCTACTCCGGCGTGCTCCCCCATCTCCCCCGCCTCGATGGCACCGACACCCACCTTTGGCTGGGCTGGAAGCGGGGCGCCGAGCGGGATCTGGAGCAATTCGCCGCTCGCTGGCCGCGGGCGGTTCGGTTCGTGTCGCAGTTCGGCGCCCAGTCGCCGCCCCAGGAAATACCGCTGCTCAGCTCTCAATCGTGGCCCGACCTCGACTGGGCTCGACTGGCCCGCACCCACGGCTTGGATGCCGCGGCTATGAATCGCCACGTCCCGCCGCGCGACCACACCACCCTGGAAGGGTGGCAGGAAGCGGCTTGGGCCTATCAGGCCATGCTGGTGCGGCGGCACATCGAAACCCTGCGACGGCTCAAATACCGACCGGCCGGTGGATTCTGCCAGCACTTCTTCGCCGACTCCCACCCCGCCGTGTCCACCGCGCTGCTCGACTGGCAGCGCTGGCCCAAGCCGGCCTACGAGGCATTGGCCAAGGCCTGCCAGCCCGTCATCGTGGTGGCCGACCGGCTGCCCGCCGTACTGACCCCCGGCGATGAATATTCAATCGGCGTTCACGTGATAAGCGACGCTCGAGATCCCGTGGTCGGCCTGCACGTCGAGGCCACCTTGGAATGGCCCGAAGGCAGCCAATCCTGGAGTTGGGAAGGAGCGGTGGGCAGCGACGAGTGCGCACTGGTGGGCACCCTCCACTGGCGAGTCCCCGACACTTCCGGCCCCACCGCGCTCCACCTCCAGCTCACCGGCCCCGTCGAAGCCACCAACCGCTACGACGCGGTCATTTTCGGGTAGCTCCGGTTCGGCTAGTCGGCAGGAGTGGGGCGCCGGTACCGTCGGCGGTTGATGGCTCAGACCGTTTCGAGAGTGAGCACGCCGCCGCCGGTGCGGTCGGAGCCCAGGGTGAAGCTTCCCTGGCCGCTCAGCATCTACCAGACTGCGGTGGGCAAGAAGTGGGTGATGGGGCTAACCGGGGTCGCCTTGTTGGGCTTCATCGTGGTCCACATGATCGGCAACCTCCACCTATATGAGGGGCCGCTGGAGATCCACGAGTACGCCGAGACACTGCGGGATCTGGGGACCAAAATCGTCCCCCGCACTTGGCTGCTGTGGGCCATGCGCATCGGGCTGATCGCCGCCTTCGGCCTGCACATCCACTCGGCCTATTCCCTGAGCCGAATGAGTTGGGCCGCTGACCAGCGCTATCCCGGCGGCCGGAACTACATCGCGGCCAACTTCGCCTCCCGCACCATGCGGTGGACCGGACCCATCATCGGGCTGTACCTCTTCTACCACCTGGCCGACCTCACCTGGGGGTGGTTCAACCCCGACTTCGTGCGGGGCGACCCCTACCACAACGTTTCGGAGAGCCTGGGCAGCATCCCGGTGGCGATCCTGTACATCGTGGCCAACACCGCTCTGGCCGTCCACATCTTTCACGGCACCTGGAGCATGTTCCAGAGCCTGGGGGTCAACAGCCCCCGCTACAACCACCTGCGCCGCTACCTGGCCGGTGGGCTGGCCGGCATCATCCTGGTGGGCAACCTGAGCTTCCCCATCTTCGTGCAGGCCGGGGTGATCGACGACAACGGCCGCTCGATCGTGGAGGAACTCCAGCAGCACGAGGCTGCTGAGGGAGAGGAAAGCTGATGCTCGGCTCGCTCGATGCCCGCATTCCGGTTGGATCGCTGGAGGGCAAGTGGACCGACCACAAGTTCTCCATGCGGCTGGTGAACCCCAACAACAAGCGCCGCTTCGACGTGATCGTGGTGGGCTCAGGCCTGGCCGGGGCGTCGGCTGCGGCCTCGTTGGGCGAACTGGGCTACCGGGTCAAGGTGCTCACCTACCACGACTCCCCCCGCCGGGCCCACAGCATCGCCGCCCAGGGCGGCATCAACGCGGCCAAGAACTACCAGAACGACGGCGACAGCGTCTACCGCCTGTTCTACGACACCATCAAGGGAGGCGACTACCGGGCCCGGGAGGCCAACGTGTACCGCCTGGCCGAGGTGTCGGTGGACATCATCGACCAGGCCACCGCGCAGGGCGTGCCCTTCGCCCGGGAATACGGCGGCCTGCTCGACAACCGCTCCTTCGGCGGCGCCCAGGTGTCCCGCACGTTCTACGCCCGGGGCCAGACCGGCCAGCAGCTTCTGCTGGGGGCCTATTCGGCGCTGATGCGCCAAGTGGCCGCCGGCACGGTGGAACTGCACACCCGCTCGGAGATGCTGGAGCTGGTGATGCACGACGGCCGGGCCGTTGGCGTGGTGACCCGCGACCTCATCACCGGCGAGATCGTGTCTCACTCGGCCCACGCCGTGGTGCTGGCCACCGGCGGCTACGGCAACGTTTATTTCCTGTCGACCAACGCCAAGATGTGCAACGTCACCGCGGCGTGGCGGGCCCACCGCAAGGGTGCCCTTTTCGCCAACCCGTGCTACACCCAAATCCACCCCACCTGCATCCCGGCCAGCGACGACTTCCAGTCGAAGCTGACCCTGATGTCGGAGTCGCTGCGCAACGACGGGCGTATCTGGGTGCCCCAAGCCCACGAGGACGGACGCGATCCCCACGAGATCCCCGACTCCGACCGGGACTACTTCTTGGAGCGCAAGTACCCGGCCTTCGGCAACCTGGTGCCCAGAGATGTGGCCTCCCGCAACGCCAAGACCGTGGTGGACGAGGGCCGGGGAGTGGGACCGCTGCGCAACGGCGTCTACCTGGACTTCTCCGGCGCAATGGCCCGCGACGGCGAGGCGGTGATCCGAGCCAAGTACGGGAACCTGTTCGACATGTACGAGCGCATCACCGGCGAGGACCCCTACCGGGTGCCCATGCGCATCTACCCGGCCACCCACTACACGATGGGCGGGCTGTGGGTGGACTACGAGCTGATGAGCAACGTGCCCGGCCTGTTCGTGCTGGGCGAGGCCAACTTCAGCGACCACGGCGCCAACCGCCTGGGCGCCTCGGCGCTCATGCAGGGGCTGGCCGACGGCTACTTCGTGTTGCCCTACACCATCGGCAACTACCTCTCGGACTTCTTGGGAGACCCCGCGCTAGGCACCTCCGAGCCCGTCTTCGCCGACGCTGAGCAGGCGGTGGCCGACGAGATGAACCGCTGGCTGTCAATCGGGGGCACCCGCTCGGTGGACCACTATCACCGGGAGCTGGGCAAGCTGGTGTGGGACTACATCGGGATGGCCCGCAACAAGACCGGCCTGGAGAAGGCGATCTCGGAGATCCCCGCGCTGCGAGATGAGTACCACCGCAACGTCCGGGTGCTGGGCTCGGCCGACACCTTGAACCAATCGCTGGAGAAGGCCGGCCGGGTGGCCGACCTGTTCGAATTGGGCGAGCTGATGGCCCGAGACGCCCTGGCCCGGGAGGAGTCGTGCGGGGGGCACTTCCGGGAGGAGCACCAGACAGAGGAGGGCGAGGCCATGCGGGACGACGAGAACTTCACCCACGTGGCCGCCTGGGAGTGGAACGGCGAGGGCACTCCCCAAACCCGCCACCGGGAGGAACTGGAGTTCGAGAACGTCGAGCTGACCCAAAGGAGCTACAAGTGAGCTCTGAGATCAACCTCACGCTTCAGGTGTGGCGCCAGCCCGGCCCGCAGGCCGAGGGCCGCTTCGTGACCTACGAGGCCAAAGGCATCAGCACCGACGCCTCGTTCCTGGAGATGCTCGACATCGTCAACGAGCGGCTCATCGAAAACGGCGAAGAGCCCATCGTGTTCGAGTCCGACTGCCGGGAGGGCATCTGCGGCACCTGCGGGCTGATGATCAACGGCCAAGCCCACGGACCCCAGAAGAGCACGGCCACCTGCCAGCTTCATATGCGCAGCTTCAGCGACGGCGACCACATCGTGATCGAGCCGTGGCGGGCCACGTCGTTCCCCGTGCTGCGGGACTTGGCGGTGGACCGCCGGGCCATGGACGCCATCATCGCCTCCGGCGGCTACATCTCGGTGAACACCGGCGCCGCCCCCGACGCCAACCTCACGCCGGTCCCCAAGGAGACGGCCGACACCGCCTTTGATGCCGCCGCCTGCATCGGCTGCGGGGCCTGCGTGGCCGCATGCCCCAACAGCGCGGCCCAGCTGTTCACCGCGGCCAAGGTGCAGCACCTGAACCTGCTCCCCCAAGGCCAAGCCCAGCGGTGGGCCCGCACCGAGGCCATGGTGGAGACCATGGAGGAGTTCTTCGGCTCGTGCACCAACCACGGCGAGTGCGAAGAGGCCTGTCCCAAAGACATCCCCATCGACTTCATCGCCTGGACCAACCGGGACTACATCAAGGCCAAGGTGAAAAACCGCAAACTAGCTGGTTAGCTGTAACGTCAGAGCATGACCACCGTTACCGCCGACCTCGAGGTCGAGACCGGCCAGGATTATTCAGTGGAGCTCCGCACCGGCTCGCACGTATGGGGCGCCGATGAGCCTGAGGACCTGGGAGGCGGCGATACCGCCCCCAACCCCTATGAGCTCCTCATGTCGTCGGTGGCGGCCTGCACCTGCATCACCCTGTCGATGTACTGCCAGCGCAAGGGATGGAAGCTCCACTCGATATCGGCCCGATTCGAGCACGACCGGGTTCATGCCCGTGACTGCGACGACTGCGAGGCCGACGCCTCGGGATACGTCGACCGGGTACGCAGCCAGATCTTCATCGAGGGCGACTTCGACGACGACCAGAGAACCCGCTTGGAAGACATCGCCCGCCGCTGCCCCGTGCGCCGGACCCTCGAAGGAGGCATGTCCTTCACCACCGAAGCGGTGTTCGCCGGCTGACGCGCGGCCGATTCGCAGGGTCTCGTGGGAAGGCTACGGTCCTTGGCTTAGGCCGTGCTTGCTTCGAATCCGCTCAGGCAGCGCCTGCACCTTGGCTCGCATCTCGGCGAGTTCTCTACGGGCTTCGTCCCGCTCCGCGCAGATGCTGTCTCTCAGCGATTCAACTTCTCGGCTGAGCGCGGCAACGTCATCCCTGATGCCCTTGACCTCCTCAGCCTGGCGCTTGCTGTCGGCCATGTTCAGGCTGAGCGCGGCAACGTCGTCCCTGATGCCCTTGACCGTGCCCTGATCGAAGACAGATTCGGCGGCAGCGACCACCGCTCTGAGCGAGGAGAGAAGCTCCGTACCGAGCTCACCAACCGGGCTGAGCGCATCAACCGCAGTGTGCAGCGCAGCACGAGACCCGTTCAATGCACTTGTGGCATGGCTCTGTTGCTCTTGGAGATCGGAAAGGGCAGCCACCTTGTCGCGAAGCTCTTCAAGGACGCCGGTAGCATCGGCAAACCGTTGGGCAGACGCATCAAAGGAATTCGACGGGCTGGACGTATCGGTCATCTGCTTTTCCTTTCGGTCGTCGCCATCGCTGGAATTGGAAGCCCTCCAGCGCTGTCGGCGGCATAGTGGGCTAATTCGTTGGCCAGCGCAACACCTTCAGCGAACTTGAACACAGCAAGGTGAGGACTTCTCTTCCAATTCGAGTCCAGCCACGCGTCCACCCTTTCACAAGTCGGGAGCGCAGCACGGACAGCCGCAACGACCGCAGCCGCCGCCGCTAGCGGTTCAACAACAGATTCAGGCAGTCCTCGTGCTGCAAACCAATCCAACACCTCCATCGCCATGTGCTCTGCGTCAGCCGGGTCAGCCCGATACCGTTCGAGCGCGCTTTCTATCGACTGGCGCAAGCCTGTTTCGAAGTCATCCGCCGACCCACCGACAAGCACTCCGGCAACGGCACGAGAAGCGAGAAGCCCGGGGTGATCAGGGTACGACCCCAACAGGCGGGCGGCTGCGGCCCGCCACTGCCGGGCATCGCCTTCACTGGCGATCTTCTTCCATTCCCCTATCCAATCGGAGTAAGCGAACACAGCCTGCTCGGCAAGACGCTGAGCGGTGGTCGAGGGGACGCCATCGGACAGATAATCAAGAATGCTCTGGCGGACTAGTTCACCGCCCCGTTGCCCGACTCTGGCGAGTTCCCACATCTCGTAGAGACTTCGCTGGCGAGCCTTGCCGATCGTGTCGTAGACGAACTCGGCCAGAAGCCTGCTGCACTCCCGGACGGCACTGCGAGCATTGATAAGGCGAGGCAGCCGAATTCGATATGCCTCAACTTGCCCTGGTTGGGAGCGGGCCACGAAGCCAAGCAAGCTATCGGCGATCTGCGGTGGGCCTGCATCCGACATGACGACTACTGCTTTCTCGCTATCCCCAAATCCCTCGATGCAGTAATCCTCTACAACACCGAGCACTGCCAGCCGGTGGAGTGCCCGCTTTGACGCGTTCCGCTGGTCTTCGGACTCGCCGAGCGGGATGCTCCGACTCGAGCAGAGTTTGCCGTACACCTCTTCAGTCGTCTCGACGTCTTTGTCCACACTGGGAAATGCCTGGTTATGGAATCGCAGCACAGTGGCAATATCGTCGCGAACGGGCCGCGGGCCACCCTTGCTAGATGAGGGCATGTTGCGCCCTGATTCCAAACGCTCTTTGCTCTGTGCCGAGCTGTTCTCTGCCAGGATCAGAACGCTCCTCGCGGGCTGACGATTGCGCCCGGCCCGACCTACCTCCTGGTAAAAGGCCTCGATTGACTGGGGAAGGCCAAAATGCACGATCCACCTGATGTTCGGCTTGTCGATGCCCATGCCGAACGCTTTCGTGGCGACAATGGCCGCGGCCTCGTCTCGCTTGAATTTCTCAGCATTGCGGAGCCTCTCCACATCCCATTCGCGGCGTTTTCGGCTTCTTGGAGCGGTGGTGGAAAATCCGACCGCGGTGGGGATGATCGAGCTGACTGCATCAAGCGCGCGGTCCATGCTTCGGTGCATCCCATTGACGGTGGGAATGAACACGATCCCCGGCAGTCCTCCCCGTGTTCGGAAGGCGGACGGCTGTTCACCGAATGATGACGGCAGAGTTCGGAGCACATCTTTGAGAGTTGCCTCCGACATATCTGGCTTGGTTATCACCACCTCGTAGGAGAGCTCTGCCCGGTCGAACGACGCCGGACTGATGATGCTCTCCGGTGAGTCGCCTGAGATGCCCAATTGGAACAAGACATCGGACAGCACAGCCCGAGACGCGGTACCGGTCAACGCGAGAATCGGCACCGCGTCGTGGCCCGACGGATTGCACACCTTCCGGGCGGTCCTGCCGAAATTCAGGTAGGCGTCTCGGAAATCGTGGCCCCACTCTGATACGCAATGCGCCTCATCGACCACCACCAGACTCACTGGGGTGGAGCGGGCGGAAGCAGCGAGCATTTCCCGGAACTTCTGCCGTTGCAGCCGCTCCGGGGCCACAAAGAGGAAGTATGCGTCTTCTGCTGTACCCAAGCCGCTTCTGCTGTTCTGGGCGGTGATTCCAACAGCACGGTCGATTCCCTCGGCGGTCAGCCCGCCGATCTGGTCGTCGATCAGCGCCGTGATCGGATCGACCACTAACAAGCGTCCGGGGAGGACCAGCCCAGCCAGCTGGTAGATCATGCTCTTGCCGGCCCCGGTGGGGAGCAACACGGCGCAGTCCCGCCCAGAAAGCGTCGTCTTTACCGCCTCGAATTGACCGGCACGGAAAGAGTCTTTGGCGAACACTGCCTTCATCACTGCTTCCAAAGCCAGGCGCAATCGGTCTGGGTCGCCCCCCGCAGGCCGGATGTCCACCCTGGGTCGAACAGGATCGCGAGGCAGTGCCGGCACACCCGTCGAGCGGACCACCACCGTCGGAGGCCCACCATCTACAGAGTCGGGCAGGCGCTCGAACGGGGACCAATGGCTTCCCAGCAACACCCGAACCGAAGCAGGTTCGCTCCGGCTCTTAGTTTCTTCCAGCACATAGCTGAACTCGATGTCACCTTGTCTCCGGTGGACAAACTCCGTGCTGCCCCGGCGAAAGACCACTATCCGCGGGACGAGCTTGTCGGCGCCCCAAATCTCCGCTGCTGCTGCCAGCGTCTCCAGGTATGGGCCGATCAGCTTTGGTGACAGACCAGTCGGGTCGGATACATCGATCACCCAGCGCTCTCCCGACAGGAAGCCAGCGTCAATGGCTTCGCAGATGGCGAGCATCAGTCGATGCGTCTGAATCGGCCCCCACACCTTTGGGTGCCAGGCTTGACGATCGCGTTGAGCGCCAGCTCGGCGGCCGAAACGAGCTTCAGCAACCACTTTGATCACTTGATCCAGGCCTGGCCCGCGCTCTGCTCTAAGCTCCGACGTCGGCACCCGCACCGACCGTATCCCAGCCTTCTTCAGCAGACGGTCCCGGTCTTTATCTTCCAGTTTGGCGTCTTGGTGCTGAGCGCCATCTACTTCGAACACGACCGGCATCGATCCAGGGGGACAGAACAGGAAATCGCATCGGCGCTCGCCGTCGACTTCTGCGTCTACTCCGGCCGCAAAAGCAAGCATGTCGAGCAGAGGTTGCGGAACCAGCCACATAGCAGCACCCGGACGGTCCTCCTCAATCCGCTCGACGAGTTGTTCCTCGAACTCCGAGTCATACCAATCCCCGGTCAACATCGACTTGCCCTTGGAAGGCACCAAGAAGTCCTCGCCAGTTGGCTCTGGATCACCAACGCAAGCCTCGAGAAGCTGCTTCTCCGCCTCAGGATGCATGGGAGGAGCAGCACCCCTGGCCAGCACCCTCAGCATCGACCCAACCGCTGCCCTCTCCGCCGCCGACAACCTTGGGGCAGACTGTTCGTCTTCGCCGCGCTCCCGGGCAATCCAGCAAACCCCTAGATGCTCGGGGGGCTTGTCGCGAAGCGATCTCAGCGAACCACCCGCCGATGCCAAGCGGACAATCCACCCATCTCGGGCATACGTCCCATCATGCCAATCCACTCTTCGCCGCTCTACAGCCTCAACGGTGGTGTCGCCTGGTGCCATTCACCCTCTTCCCATTGCTAGTAGCCACGCTACTCTTAGCCTTTCAGCCATGAGCACTCCATCTACTCAGGCTCAAACCTGTTCTGGCCATGTGGTCTAGGGCTAGAGATGCCGCCCACCAGGTGGCGCGGGGGGTGCTCATGGGGGCAGCCGACGTGGTGCCTGGTGTGTCAGGGGGCACCGTGGCGCTGCTGTTGGGGATCTATGCCCGGCTGATCGACACCGTGCGGTCTGGTGCAGGGGTGCTGGGCGTGTTGCTCCGGGGCCGATGGAGCGAGGCTTGGGACCGATTGCGGCGCTTCGACTGGTGGTTCGCGGTGCCGCTGGTGGTGGGCATCGTGGCCGCCGTCGCGGCCCTGGCGTCGGTGATCGATGATCTGTTGGCCGATGAGCCCGAGGCCATGGCCGGGCTGTTCTTCGGATTGGTGGCGGCGTCGGTGGTGGTGGCCTGGCGGCTTCTGGAACGATCGGGCGCTGGGTTGGCGGTGGTGGCATTGGCGGTGGGCGGGCTGTTCTTCTGGCTGTTGGGACTCCAGTCGGGACCGGTGGCCGATCCGTCGGTCCTGGTCCTCTTCGGGTCAGGCATCGTGGCGGTATGCGCCATGTTGCTGCCCGGAATCTCCGGGGCTTTCGTCCTGCTGATGATCGGGGTGTATCCCGCGGCCATTGGCGCGGTCGATGACCGATCTTGGGCCGACTTAGCCGCACTCGGCATCGGGGCAGTGGTGGGGCTAGCCCTGTTCTCCAACCTGATCGGCCGTGTGCTCGACCGCTGGCACGACCCGACTCTGGCCGTGATGGTGGGCCTGCTGTTGGGCTCGCTGCGGGTGCTGTGGCCCTGGCCCGCCGGGGTGGGCGTGATCAGCCGACACGCTGATGAGGCCGTCGACGGCACCGGCCTCGGATGGGCTCCCGCCGCCGACCTGTGGCTCCCCACGGTGCTCGCAGTGGCCGCGGCCTGCTTGGTGATCGCGCTTTCCCGCCTACAACGCTCCCCGGACTGAGTTCTCGCCTTACGGGAGTATGTCGTGACCGCCGATGTCTAGCCAGACGATGTGGAATTTCCCCTCCTGTATTGGGTCCCCCACCGCGAACGTCGCTCTGCCGTCGGAATCCCACGACATCTCATAGACATCGCTCGTCCCCCTCAGCTTTTTGACCCGCAACCCCTTGCGGAACGCAGTTCGCCTGCCTTCCTCCATCGCGGTCAAGTCTTCGACGAACTTCTCCAATTGAAATCGAAATCGATTTGCCTGCTGGGGCGTGAGCTTCTCCCAACTGCGCGCGAACGCGGTCGACGTGTCGTATGTAGGCAAGGCAGGGGCGGCTACGAAGGTGGGCCGTTGTCACTCGCCTCTTCAAAAGAGGCTAGAAAATCCTCATTGCTGTCGTAGCTGTGGGCAATTTCTTCAGGGCTCAGATGAGGCCCCTTGCCGATACTGGCCTTTAGGTCATCCACGGTCACTGAATCTGATGGGGCGACTTTCCGCAAAGCCTTCTTACGCAGCTTGCGGGGCCAAGGGCGCCATTCTCGTGAATGGACGAGGGCCATCGACATTCCTCCAAATGCAGTTCCGTTGTTGGCACGATACCCCGGCTGTGATGAGTTGACAGGCTGACTTTCGAGATTGTCGCCTCAATTTGGAGCTTGTAACAGGTTCCTCTCAGTCCAGGCCGGCCCAGTAGGTGTGGAGACCAGGGATCGTTCGAGGCGGGAGCGCTGGGCGGTGTTGGGGTGGTCGACGGGCAGGGGGGCAGAGGCAATGACTGCGCCATCGATGGGGCCGTTGGACCACTCCTGGTCCCACCAGGCAGGCCGGCCCTCCCAATGGAAGCGCTGGCCCCGGCCGTCTAGCTCAAATGACTCATCGCCTACCAGCACTAGGCCGTGGACAACATCGGGAGAGCCGGGTGTCGATTCCCACTCCAGCTCCAGCCCATAGGGAACCCGTTCGCCCCAGCCCTTTCCGAACACCTCCTCTGGCTCGTCCAACGCCACCGCAAACGCCTCCAAGTCCACGGTGAAGTGCTCATCGGGGATCTGCTCGATGAACTCGGTCCACAGTCCGGGAGCCCGCAGCTCCAGGGTGGATGGCCGAGGCAGTGGGGCATCGGTCTCAACCAGCACCACCGGGCGGCGATCAGGACCGACGAGCGCCGACCAGAACCAGCTCCTTCCCAGGTTGGGCCACAACGTGAGCTGGACGTAGCCCCCCAGTGAACCATCGGGGGCGACGAAATCGCCGTACCAAGATTCGGCCCACAGTCGGTGTGTCGGTTCAAAAGTCGGCGCTCTCATGCGGTAATCGCACCTGTTCGGTTGGATTCCTCCAATGGTGTCATCCATTTGAGAACCCGTCGAGGTCGGCCGTCGAGGTCGGAGGCGGTCCGGGCCTGGCCGGCCATCTCCTCGCCTTGGTCCCAGGTGAGGCTGCGGGCCCATCCGTCAGGCAAGTTCGGCAGTGTCGCGGTGAGCGCGGCGCGCAGCGGGGCCGATGTTCTGCCGGCGGCGGTGGCGGGGTGTCCCCGTGCCGGGGCTGCAATCCGGGGCCGTCTGGCTGTTTGGCGGCTTGCCGCCTACACCGTCACTATTGCCGCGCGTTAAACCCATCGTCGTCCTCAGCGGTCCACTCCGCCTCCGACTTCCCGCAGGGCTCGGTGGTAGTGGTGAACTCTCCCGACGACAGACGATCCCAATGCACTTGCAGCGTCAGCGACAGGAAGTTGGCTTGGCCCGACCTCATGCACGGCATCCCAACCGTTCCCCCCGGCTGGTGAATGACTATCCGACTGCATCCAGCCGTAACACCACCCGCTGTCGCTTCGCACCCGGTCGGCTGGGACTGGGGCTGCTGGCCCTGGTTCTGGCCCTGGGGCTGCTGCTGGGCCTGCGGGTAGCCGCCGCCCACCGGCCCGCCTATCACCACGTCTTGGGGGTCGGGCAGGTCCTGGTCCAGCTCAACGATCCCCTTGGGCTGCTGGGGAGTCCCACCATCGCCCTGGGGCTGCTGCTGGGGCTGGTTCTGGCCCTGGGGCTGCTGCTGGGGCTGGCTCCGGCCCTGGGGCTGCTGCTGGGGCTGGCTCCGGTCCTGGGGCTGCTGCTGGGGCTGGCTCCGGTCCTGGGGCTGCTGCTGGGGCTGGCT
>Ga0209543_1000102_pt1 | contig 125297 bp, 104 predicted proteins | sample MesohylFT_FD_187296 | JGI IMG/M metagenome (GOLD analysis project Ga0209543, IMG submission 187296) | Host-associated microbial community of the marine sponge Aplysina aerophoba from Gulf of Piran - sponge mesohyl, lysed by freeze-thaw... | ecosystem: Host-associated > Porifera > Sponge >... | reverse complement strand
GGTGCGTCAAGCACGGCATCCAGCTGATCCATTACCTTATGGAACGCGTCGACGTAAAAGGACATCAACTCGATATCGTTGGGGGGATTGACATCAAAGATATAACAGTGCGAATCAATGAATTCAACGGCTCGAGGATAGTCCTCTGTCTTATACTCGACGGTTGATTGGTTACATCGCCACGGACAGCCTGTTCCATAACCGATTCGGTTCTGAAAAATTTCTTGAGACGGCACGGGGAGTCGTTGCCACTGTCCTGTTGGCACCCCCTCAGCCTGCAATGCCGCTTGCACTTTCTCACGCAAAGTTCTTGCAGGAATATCTAATCCCAACGCTTCTGGATCGAAACCGACGACATAGTTGTAATACACCGGTTCACACGCTTCTGGCGTAACTGGCGTTTCGATGCCGTCAATTTCATCGAGACACTCTGTAAGATAGTGGCAATTTCTGATCCGCATGGCGTTGTTCAGGTCAAGCCGTTTGAGCTGGCTACGGATGAACGCTTGACTGAACATATCCCCACGATACATCCACCCAAGCCCGTAAGCATTGTACTCCTGCTCCTCGCGTTCACTACCCGGCACGACGATTTCCCCGAAATACTGTAACAATGCCGCGCGCTCGTAGATTTGTTCGTCATTCGTTGTGAACAAACCGCCTTGACATCCACTACTCAGCGTTTTCGAGGCTTGCGTGCTGTAACCCGCGGCATCGCCAAAGGAACCACAAAGCTTGCCGTTATAATACGCCCCATGCGCCTGAGCGACATCCTCAATAACTTTCAGGTTATGCTTCTTCGCAATCTCCAAAATCGGATCCATATCGGCGGGCATGCCGTGGATATGAACCGGCATAATCGCACGAGTCCGCTCCGTGATTTTCGCTTCGATTTCGTTTGGGTCAATACAGTAAGTTATGGGATCAATATCAACAAAGACGGGAATAGCGTTGTGCTGGAGAACAGCGGCTGCTGTTGCCCAGAAAGTAAAGGCGGGAACAAGGACTTCATCGCCCGGCTCAATGCCGACACCAGCGACACACAGATGCAACGCCGCCGTCCCACTGTTGACAGGGATACAATACTCGACCCCCATGTATTCCGCCCATTCGTTTGCGAGACCTTCGGATTGGATCCGTTGCTGTTCCGTAATTTTTTCGGAGGCGATAACCTCGGCAATCGCGTCTCTGTCGGATTGCGTAACCTCTGGCCACGGTTGAATTAATCCATCGGGAACAGTCTGTTTGCCACCATATATAGCGAGTTTTGCTGCCATGAGCGACCTCCTTCTAAGGTTTTGAAGGCAGTATCTTCTTGTGGAAGGGAATTGCGCGTAATACTCGCTGGGCATCTAAAATCTTTAACGCTTTACTATTTATTTACCTCACGAAACCGCGGTAGCGGATACTATCGCTTCCCAAAACAAGAAAGTAGAGAGCGGATTTACCTCTTTGTGAACTACCTATGTTATCCAATAGTTAGAGCTCTGTTAATTTGGGAACGTGTTCATCCTCATAGTTCTTAATGAGCGTGCCAACAAAATGCAGTAAGGGAGCCACAGGGTGATTTTCCTCCCCTACTATATCAAGCAAATCGTCGAGTCGCGCTGCGAGCTGTCGATATTCAATTTCTGTTAATGAAACAAGTAGATGAGTCTCGTTTCGGCTTACGAAGTCAATTAAATCACATAACATCGCAACAGTCGGTTGCAATTTGCATTTGCCTCGCGAGTGAAAAGCAACAGGGGTTTCAATTGGAGATACCTCTTGCGTGGTTTCTGTTTTGGGAACCATAGTCTACTCCTTCCACTTTCCCTTATCATACTCGGCATGCGTTAACACATGCCGAATGTAGATTCTCTCTTCATCATATCTCATAGAAACAATGAGGCGTGCGTTGTTACCAGCAATATTGAAAATTGTAAATTTTCCTACCCGAGAGACCTGAGGAAATACAGAACGCAATTCTACAAACGAACTGAAACTTCTTTCCCGCACCAAATGATACCAACGAGTGAGTGATGGTCGTGTATTTGGATGCCTTTGTGCAAATTCAATGAGGCGGTCTTGCCGGACAATTTCCATCAGAGTTTCTTAGAACTACCCTGTTTTACACCCCATAGTGCTTCCTAAGTGCAGTATTCTATCGCCTTAGGGATTCGCTTTAAAACCTCGTTCTTACCGAGCAACACAACAATATCAAAGAGACTCGGACCGAACGATGTCCCTGTCAGTGCGATACGCAATGCCTGCATCGCCGCGACGCGTTTGATGTTGTTCTCATCTGTGTATTGCCAAATTGACGCTTCAATTGTTTCTATATCAAACGTAGGAATCTCTTCTAAAATCTGTAAGATATTCGTCAGAATCTCGCGGGTTTTCTTTTTCTTCTCTTCTGAGTTTCCCCACCATTTCTTGACTGCTTTCGGTTCATACTCAAATTCATCGGTAAAGAAATAGGAGGTCTGTGGAACAATGTCCTGAAGAGTTGTCAGACGTTCACCCACCGCTTCCACAATGCCTTCTAACCAATTCCGATCTTCGGTAGAATTCAGCAGTAAACCTTCTTCCTGCCAGAATGGGATGACCGCCTCCGTCCGTGCCGGAACATCAAGCTGATTAATATAGTGTGAGTTGAGCCACTCCAGTTTCTTAATATCAAAAACACTGCCACTCTTCCCAACCCGTGCAAGATCGAATTTCTCTATGAGTTCCTCAACAGAGAAAATCTCCTGCTTGTCATCGTAGGACCAACCGAGTCGGACAACAAAATTCAGCATGGCTTCAGGGAGATACCCGTGTTCACGGTAGCGGTTAACAGCGACAAGGTCGCCGTGGTGACGTTTGCTCATCTTCCTTCCACCACTATCCAACACAAGGGGAATATGCGCAAACTGTGGAACGCTTAAACCGAGAGCATTCGCGATCACAATCTGCTTTGGCGTATTGTTGAGGTGCTCTGTTCCCCGAATTACGTGCGTTATCTGCATCTCCGCATCGTCGATAATTGAGGTGAGATTGTAGTTCGGCATCCCGTTTGAACGCACGATCACCTCATCCTCTAAAGTAGCGGGATCAATGTTTCGAGAACCGAGAATGATGTCATCAACACGGATCGGTGTGTCAGGCATCTTTATTCGCACGGTTGGTTTTCTACCCTCTGCTACAAAGCGTTCTACATCTCCTGAAGTTAAATTGCGGCATCTTCCATCGTAGGAACGGGTCTGTTTGTCGGCACGCGCCTGTGCGCGAATCTCCTCTAATTCTTCCGGCGTGCAATAACAGTGGTATGCGTTTCCACTCTCAAGCAACTGTGCAATATAACCGTCGTAGGTGCCTCTCCGCTCTGACTGGACATAGTGCTCGTCCCAATTGATGCCCAGCCATTTCAAGGCATCGTAAATCTCATGCATGGATTCGTCAGTGGAACGCGCCGTATCCGTATCGTCAATTCGGAGGATGAATTTGCCGTTGTGGTGTCTGGCGAACAGATAGTTGAAAAGAGCCGTTCGTGCACCACCGATGTGTAAGTAACCGGTGGGTGAAGGTGCCATTCGGACGCGGACGGTCTCTGATGCTACGGCACAACGGAGTGTGCCTGCTACTTTTTTCATCTCTGCCCCCTTTGAATCTTCGCCCAGCTATCCCGTAGTGGCACCGTGCGATTGAACACTAATTTTTCAGACGTTGTATCTGGATCGAGGCAAAAATAGCCCATCCGGAGGAATTGATACCGATCTTCAGGGGTCGCCTCAACAAGGCTCGGCTCAACTTTGCAGTCGCTTAGAATCTCTAAAGAGTTTGGATTGAGGAATTGCATCCAGTCTGCGCCATCCGCGGCACTTTCCGGTTCACGTTCCGTAAAGAGCGAATCGTAAAGACGGACTTCGGCATCAACAGCATGCTCAGTAGAAACCCAATGCAGTGTGCCTCTCACCCTGCGTCCGTCTTCTGACCAACCGCCACGCGTCTCTGGATCATAGGTGCAGTGAATTTCAACGATTTCGCCGTTTTCGTCTTTAACGACCCGTTCACACTGGATATAATAGGCATGCTTAAGTCGCACCTCTCGTCCGGGAGCCAACCTGAAGAATTTCCGGGGTGGATCCTCCATAAAATCCTCTCGCTCGATATAGATTTCCCGCGAAAATGGGACCTGCCGTGTCCCGGCGTTCTCGTCTTCAGGATTATTTTCAGCGTCAAGCATCTCGACCTGTCCGTCTGGGTAATTGTCAATAATAACCTTAACCGGATTGAGGACTGCCATGACGCGCGGTGCGCGGCGGTTCAAATCATCTCGGATAGAGTATTCAAGTTGTCCCATCTCAATGAGATTATCCGCCTTTGAAACGCCGATGCGATTACAAAAATCTCGGATAGCTTCAGGCGTATATCCGCGGCGACGCATCCCAGAGAGCGTAGGCAATCTCGGATCGTCCCATCCACTGACATGTCCCTCCTCAACGAGGACTTTGAGGTTCCGCTTGCCCAACACGGTATAAGTGAGATTCAGTCGTGCGAATTCAATCTGTCGAGGTTGGTAAATTTCCAACGACTCTAAGAACCAGTCGTAAAGCGGACGATGGTCTTCAAACTGGACATCACAGAGTGAGTGCGTTACGCCTTCTATCGAATCGGATTGACCATGGGTGAAATCGTAGGTGGGGTAGATGCACCAGTCATTGCCGTGGCGATAGTGATGTGCCCGGAGAATACGATACATCACCGGATCGCGCATATTTAAATTCGGACTCGACATATCAATTTTTGCGCGGAGCGTACGGGAACCGTCGGGGAATTCGCCATCTCGCATGCCACGGAACAAAGTCAGATTTTCCTCAATGGATCTGTCGCGATAAGGACTGTCTTTCCCCGGTTCGATTAAAGTCCCACGATAGGCGCGTGTCTCGTCTGGTGTCAAATCACAGACATACGCTTTCCCTTTCTCTATCAGTTTGACGGCATACCCGTAGAGTGTCTCAAAATAGTCCGAAGCGTGATACTCCCGATCTTTCCAATCAAATCCGAGCCAACGGACATCTCGCTTGATTCCTTCTACGTACTCACTCTCTTCTGTGAGTGGGTTGCTGTCGTCAAATCTCAAGTTGTAAAGTCCGCCAAAATCTTCTGCAATACCGAAACTAATACAGATAGCCTTGGCATGTCCGATATGGAGGTAGCCGCTCGGTTCTGGGGGAAATCGGGTATGCACCCTACCGTCATATCTGTTTACCTTGAGATCTTCTTCAATCGCTTGACGGATAAAATTTGTGTCGAAGGAGTTGTTAGTGTTTTCTTTTAAATGGGGATCTGAATGCTTCATATCTATAATACCATACAATATATCCTGTTTTGGGCGTGTTACAGAGACTACCGCTCTCAAGAAGCGATATGTTTATAGAGGTTGGAACGTCTTCTTTAAGTGATAGACCCAAGCCTAAAGACTTGGGCTTCTGCAAAAGTTAAGCAGAAGCATTTGTGGACCTCAAACGACATTGCTTTTGTTTTGAGAATGTCAAAAACGAAAGTCTTACGATGCCTAAGCACAAGGGACACTATCCCGACCCCGCACCGAAGTGCCTTATGAACAATTTAACGTGCTACGAGAGGAAACTATTAACCTCTTTACATTCTCGTGGGATACAACATGACTTGGATTTCCCGAACACGTGACGAGCATATTTTAGATATTTATGAGGTGTATGAGGCTTTTACGTAGTTGTCTCAATATCAAGCAATATACCAGTGCAACAACTCACAACCAATGCCGAATACATTCATATTAAACCACATTTCAGACCGAATGTCAAGGAAAAAATGAACGTTTTGGTCCTTTCCAAGAGGGCGGTGTCTACATCCCAAACCTAAAGGATTGGGTTTTGACACCGAAGTTAGATAAGTAGCCCCTTCTCGGTACGACGTGCGATTCATCGCACGACTACGAACGGGTGTTTGTTAAGGGATAGGTGTCTACATAATTCTAAACTTTACTATAGTTTTTCTGTAGGAGGGGGAAACGCCCAAGCAAAAACACCCCGATTCCCGACTTTTGCTGATCGCTATAGTCCTGCAAATCCTTGAATCCTGCAAATATCGGTTCAGACAATTTCCGAACTTTCGGACACTTCTCAACTTCCTGACCACTGATGGAAACCGACTGCTGACCGCCAACAATCCCGATTCAGACGACTATTTGAAAAATTATGCAACCTTTTTACTCTTCAGTTGTATCTAATAGATAGAAAGTGTTCCTTTCTGATGTTAAAACTACGTTTCTTCCATCAAACTCACGTTGTGCAGTGTCTGAAAAACACACCAAGTCCGCGTAAAAAACAGGCAGATGCACGCACTATTCAAGGATTTCCGCTACACAACGCTCATAACAAGCGAATTTATGAGTGTGGCATTGTTCTTGCGGGTTGTTAAAGCAAAAAGAACCTTACAACAAGGTTCTAAAGATGTCTCATTCACTGGAACACGAAATTAAATTATTCCTTCTTTGCTAAAAAGTGTAACTTTTTCGGTAGAATGCCCGTTTACATGCTATGTTGGAATATATATTCAATTTTTTTGATAATCTATTTATACTAACGACTTTAGAAAGGGGTAGAATTATGAAATCCACTGATGTACGCAAGAATCATCCATCCTTATACGAAACAGCTTTGTGCATCGCGATTGCGAAAGCACGTCAAGATGAATTACGCTGGGAACTTTTCATTGATAATTTGTCCCAGATTTGTGATACATTCGCCTACCAGATTGAAACCAAAGGCACTGCCCTTTCTAAGCAATCTAAGCAATCACAGCACTAATCCGTTTCCGTATTGCTGCCGGAACTGTCTTTAATCAAACCGACTCTTGGAGTTTTGGATGGTTCCGAAAGATCTTCACAAGAGAGCGAACTAACTTTTCGGGATCGTGGCGAATAACGTTCATCTGAACGCCGCCTAACCATGTGCCAAATTCAGTGACGACCATATCCCGAATGAGGTCCGCCTCAATCACACTAATTCCCTGTGCCTCAAGAGTTTCCTGCTCACGATTATAAGAGACTTGCACTTTTGACGCGTCTGCCACCTGCATTGTCTCAACAGACAATGACGAAATATCTTTCGCCAGGTTCAGCACGTCCATGAGGAGCTGAGTATCTTCATAGAGCATCGAAAGCCCTTCCTCGGCAAGTGAGCGAATCCGAGTCAACTGCGAGACCAATTCCTTCCGAACATACTCTTGCATGATTTCAGTTGGAGCGGGTTGGTTATTAACCACGACGTAATTGAGCGGAATCTTGGCGTGGTCCAAAATAGCGTTAACATGATCCGTAACCGCATAACCATCGGTTTCACCGGGTTGTGTCATAACGTTACAGACATAGATTTTAATCGCGTCTGAACGCTGAATCGTTTCGACGACACCTTTGATAACCAGATTTGGCATAATGCTGGTGTAAAGACTTCCAGGACCGATAAGAATAACGTCGGCGTTAATCAGTGCCTCCACAGCACCTTCATGCGCCTGGCATTCATAAATTTCATCGGGGGAATGATGCGTCTTTCCATTCTCGCGGGGTTCAAAAAAGACGCGTTTGATCGGCTCTCGATTTTCCCGCACGGGTATCGTGGATTCACCTCGAACAATCTCTCCATCCGCGAGTTCAGCACACAAGACGGTATAATCCAATGTAACAGGAATAATCTGCCCACGAACAGAGAGTAATCTGGATGCCGCCTGAATCGCCTTTGGGAAGTTTCCCTCAAACTTTTCTGTCAGTGCTGTTAACAAGAGATTTCCGACAGTATGCCCACCGAGTTCACCATTGCTTGAAAAACGATATTCAAAAAGCCCCGCGAGTTCATCAGCATCGGATAACGTGAACAGGAGCCTACGGATATCCCCGGGTGGGAGCATGTCAAATTCTTCAACGAGCCGCCCTGAACTTCCACCATCATCAGAAACGGTAACAATTGCCGCCAAACTATCCAAATCAATAAGGTGGTCTCTCCCCTTCTCCAGATCGGCATAATGTTTGATGCCGCTAAGCAGAGCGGATAAACCACTTCCGCCTCCGATGCAGGCAAGTTTCAAAGCCATAATTTCTCCATACTGAATTGCGGACATCTTAACAATTAACTGGTAACACCTCAAGGTTTCCGCGGAATATATTCTCCCTACAAGGCTTTACGATAAATCATACTAAATAACGCAGTTAATGCGAATTTTGTTTCATTAACATCTTTAGTGTTTCAATCGTTTCGTCACACAACTGCTCCGCCACAGTGAAAGTCGGTGCCTCACTAAAAACCCGAATTACAGGCTCTGTCCCGGATGGACGGATGTTCACCCACCGGTCGTTCCAGACCCGTTTAACACCGTCCGTTAGTTCAAGCTGCGGTTCTGTTCCAGCGTCACACGCTTCTTTATAAACTGCCAAAGCGAGATTCACGAGACGTGTCGCGAGTTCTTGTGACGAAATTTCCAATTTCTTTCGGCACATCTGATACTGCGGCATGTTCTCCACAAGTTGCGTTACCGTTGCACCAGATTCAGCAAGATATTGCGCAATCGCAGCAATAGAAGCGATGCCATCTGTCGTATAGTGGATATCAGGATAGATAACGCCGCCAGTGCCTTCACCACCGATAACTGCACCAACCTCGTGCATCTTCTCAACGACCCAACCGACACCGACTTTCGTTCGATGGAGCGCGCCCCCATGCTTTGCCGTAATATCATCCAACATTCGACTCGTTGATACCGTGGCAACGACATCGCCGGTCGTTTTACCAAGAATAAAATCAGCGATAAAGGCGAGCGTCCATTCACCACTCAATGGAACACCGCTCTCTGTAACAATGACAAGTCTGTCGGCATCGCCATCGTGGGCAAAGCCAATATCAGCACCAGCGGCAAGAACAGTCTTACAAAGTTCATCCAACGCCTCAGGTGTCGGTTCGGCAGGACGGCGAAAGTGCCCATCTACGACGCAATTAAGTTCTACAACCCTACAGCCAAGTTTTCGTAAGAGGGACGGACTCACTACACTTCCCGCACCGTTGCCACAATCAATTACGACTTTCAATCCAGTTTTTTGGATTAATTCCGGTGCCAGCCAAGAGGAACCCAGAATCTGATCGAGGTGATAATCGACTGCGCCCGCATAGGTTTCAAGAGTTCCTTGTTCATTCCAAGGGGCAAGCGCGAAATCCTCTGTTTCGTAAATCCGCATCAATTCGTCCCGTTCTGCCTGTGTCAGAAGGCGTCCCGATGCAGAGGCAAATTCGATTCCGTTCCAGGTAACAGGATTATGGCTGGCTGTAATGGTAATACTTCCTTGCGCACGCAATGCTTTCGCTATGAGAAGTATCGTCGGTGTAGGACAAAGCCCTACATCAATAACGTGACATCCTGTGGTGAAAAGCCCAGCAAGTACCGCATGCCGGACTGTCGGGCTTGAGGTGCGGGAATCTCTGCCAATAACAACTGTTCTACTACCAACAAAAGTGCCGAATGCCATTGCAAATTGCGTAATGATTCGGACATCGAGCGAAACGCCAACCTCCGCACGCACACCTGAAACACTCACAATCGGTTTTCCTACTTTGCCCATGCCATCCCTTTCTGTAACCTTTATGCGACATATCTACGAGATATGCTTATTTGCCATGCTCCCAAAAAACAGCATCCACCAATCACTATCTGCCATATTCCCACAAGATACCACGGCTTCGGATAGACGAAAATATATGAGGGCACGGGTGTTAGTTCATAGAGAAGCGGATTTCTAAAGATGTCCAACCCTTCAAAGATACAACACACAACGATAAGTGGATTCAGGTGTAAGACCGGTGGAATGAAAGGTTGAAGATCGTCCACATACCGTTTTAAAGGGTTGAGCAGAAACGCGCCACCAATCAAAACACACCATAACAGCGTGGCAAACTCTGCACTGAAGAGGGCATCCCGGAAGACCTGAGCACCCCATGCCCCGACCGCCGCTGCCGACACACTATAAATCCCCAGTATAACGACCATCTGGAACGCCTTCATGAAGGGGACGCGAGTAACGAACAGAGCGGCACCCGTTGATAAAAATACCCAGCACAATATTGGTATCTGACTTACCAGAAGTAGTTTCAATAACCGTCGCCCAGAAGAGAACGCACTGAGTGCGTACTGTGAGTCAACACTTGTGCTTAGGAAGTCGTAATGAACAGTACAGGCGGCAAGATAAGGTGCTACCAAAAGTACGACGAACACCTGCGCCATAAAAAAACACTCTATCGGTAAACCGAGTTTTACTTGCATCAAGACCCGATAGATAAGATAGAGCAAAAAACTCGCGATGACAAACCAAGTTGTAAGCGTTCTCAGGAAGTAGTTTCGATCGCCCAGAGTCGTATCCATACCCTGCTTCATTCGCTTTGCATCTGATCACGAAGCCGTAATACTGCTTCAGCGATAGAGATGAGGTTCGGGTTAATCACTAATGCTTGCTTATATGCCTCAAGTGCCTCATCAATCTTACCGAGTCTGACATATACGTGTCCCATTCCAGCAAACGCACCGAAGTGATTTGGGTTCAGAGAGATGGTCCGTTTGCAATCCCGGATCGCCTGACTCCATTCCTCAAGCATGAAATAAGCGATTGCGCGTTGGTTATACCCCTCAGCAAATTTCGGATCCGTCTCAATTACGGTAGTAAAACATTCAACAGCTTGTTGATACGACTCATTTTTGAGTAAATTTTTACCATCCGCAAGCATCGCGTCGACAGCGTCATCACCAGAATGAGACCAAATTTCCCACAAGGCGTATTCCGCATTGAAGCGGGTTCCACGGTCCTTATCTTTCAGAGCGTCTACCAAGGCAGGAATCGCATTTGAACTGCCAATTAACCGAAGTGCAAACCCCGCGGCGCGTCCGAGTAATGGTTCTTTGCTATGAAGATAGGAAGCAAGATCGGCTTCTGAATAGTTAGAAATTAGAAGTTGTTTGAGCTTCTTCTCGTCCGCCGAATTTTTGAATATCAGCTTCGCTAATTCGGAAGATCCGTTGTTCATGTGCATGATCAGATCTCCGTATGCTACCGATTTAGAACAAATTATATCAGATTTCTGCCAGAATAACAACCTTAAATCCCAGTCCATGCAAAAAAGTTTGCAATCCAAACACATACCTGCTATAATTTTTGGGCAAACAGGCAAAGTAATCTGACAGAATATAAGATAGCGGAGCAATATACAAAGCGTGAAAAGACGAAAAATCCTCATCCTCTGTATCGACGCGGGTAGCCACGATTATCTCGCCGCGAGCGACCTTCCTAACATCAACGAGTTGGCAAAATCTGGATTCTACGTCCACGCCAACGCTGTTATCCCCTCAGTCACGAATGTAAATAACGTCAGCATCGCAACTGGAACATTCCCGGAAAGGCACGGTATCACAACGAATTACCATGTAGATCGGATAACCGGCAAAGGGGAATTTATTGAGGACAACCGCTTCCTTCTCGAGCCGACACTCTTTGAGGCCGCAAAAGCCTGCAAATTCGCAGACAAAACCGCACTCTTTGTGACCAAGAAAAAATTACTACGGATGCTCGAAGCAGGCACCGATATAGCGGTCGCTGCAGAATCACCACCCCCTGAATACATTCGCACAGTAGGACGAGTTGAACCGATTTATTCAGTCGAAATCAATTGGTGGCTACTCCGCGCCGTGCGCGAAATACTGCGTACGGACAATCCAGAACTCGTCTACTGCTCAACAACGGATTGGGTTCAACACAAATACGCGCCCGATGACGATCTGTCCCAACAACATCTCGCAGAGTTAGATCGGATTATTGGGGACATCATTGATGATGAACCGGAACGTGAAATCTATATTACAGCCGACCACGGGATGTTGGCGAAAACGACTGCGATTGATCCGGGACGTGTCCTCAGAGAACACGGTATCCCTGCAAGTGCTATCCCTATTATTAAGGATCGGTACGTCGCGCATCACGGCAATTTGGGGGGTGCCGCTTATGTGTTCCTCAAGGATCGCGCCAACATAACGCAAGCAATCCAGGTCCTTCTGAATACGCCCGGTATTGAAGAGGCGCATTCTGCGGAAGATGCCGCAGGCACCTTTCGGCTCCATCATGAACGGATTGGGGACATCTTTGTTTTGGCAGACAAAACGACTGTTTTCGGTGAGTTGGAATCAGCTGTAGAACCGACCGCGGTGCGTTCACACGGATCACGACACGAAAGTTATGTGCCAATCATCGGCTACAATAGCCCTTGGTCGGCAACAGATTTTGAATATAATGTCGATGTCGGAAGACTCTTTTTAGAGAGTTTGCGTTAGTGGAGATTCTTACGTGCAAGTCAAACACTGTTGCAGGATCCGGCGAAACGGATGCCATTGGGTCAACCGCCCCTCCCTGCCAATGCAATTCTAACGATTGGCGATTGGATAAAAACCGGCGAAGCAGATTGGGAGACACCCCAACGAGAGAGTAGCTTCATCACACCGGCAGACATGCTTGGGCGTATTGAGAGGCATGTCAACTCGTTATCGGCGTTTGATAGACGTTTTGCCCGCTATTTCACGATGACGCACTTGTATAACGCCGGTGAGACGACGGAGGCACTGCATGGCTATCGACGGACACTGTCGAAACTGGTCAACTCTCTGTCTTGGGGACGCGAGGTCATCCCCCACAGCCCATTGATCCAGCGGAAACTATCTTCTACATTGATCTTCGCGACTACGAATGGGAGATTGGGAGCAATCGGTGGATGCAGATTGAAAGGAAATAGAGAAGGGGCTATTATGTATATCCGCCAAAATTGTATCGTTGTCATCTCTCTCATTGTGATCGTTTTGACACCGAGCCAAGCAATTTCCGAACAATTTACACAATGGAATTTACCCGAAGGTGCGAAAGCCCGACTGGGTAAGGGGCTGATCAGTGCTATATCCTACTCCCCTGATGGTGAGCAGCTTGCCGTGGCGAGTAGCATTGGTGTTTGGATTTATGATGCTCAAACCGATGAAGCACTCACACTTCTCACGGGGCAAAAAGCATGGGTTACGGGTGTGGTATTTTCGCCCGATGGCAGAAAACTCGCGAGCCACGGGAACTTAGATAATAGTTTCTATGTCTGGGATATACAAACGCATCGGCTTTTGCATACCCTTGCCCACGATAAAGTTCACAATTCTATAATGAGTGTCGTGTTTTCGCCCGATGGTCAAATGCTCGCGAGTTGCGGGAGTCTGGACGACACTATCAATTTATGGGACACTGAGACAGGCAGCCGCATCGGATCTCTCAACCATAATCCCCGAAACCTTGTTTTTAGCCCCGATGGTGAAATACTTATCAGTCAAAGTGGGGATAAGATTATATTTTGGGAGGTAAAGACCCAAACGGCGTTTCGGACACTTGCGGTCCCGAATTCGGACGACTTACATCGTTTAGCAGTCAGCCCCGATGGGAAGCTGCTCGCAAGTGCTATTAGGAAACGCCCCGGTGAGAATAGCCATGAAAGTTTCATTTATCTCTGGGATGTGGACACTGGTGAGCTTCAACGCACGATTGATGTTCGCGCGTTTTTTCGTAGCGGTTGGCTTTCACATCTCATATTCAGTCCAAATGGAGAACGCCTCCTTGCGTCATCTTTTAACTCTGGCATTCGTGTTTTCAACGTAAATACAGGTCAACTCGTCGATACATTCTGGGCGGGCGAATCAAGTGGCGTCGCACTGGGGATTAGTGGTTGGGCATTTACGCCTGACGGCGAAACCCTTGCACTTGCCAGTTATGCGGGTTACGTCGAGTTGTGGGATGCGAAGACTTTCAGACTGTTACGCGCAACCAATATTACACGCCATGCAAATATTTGCAACAGTGTCGCGTTTAGTCCTGATGGAAAGACGATCGCAAGTGGTCACGATGATGCGCGTGTCCGCTTATGGGACGCAGATACAGGTGATTTCAGGCGAGAATTTATCGGTCATGGAAGCAACGTCGTTAGCGTGGCATTCAGTCCAACGGGAAAAAAACTTGCCAGTGGCAGTTATGATCGGACGATTCGGTTGTGGGAATACGATAAGGTACTCATTTCCTTTGGAGGCTTTGGTGGAGGTGCCGTGATAAATACGGGACATAAACGGGTCCTCAATGCGATCGCGTTCAGTCCAGATGGGAAAATGCTGGCAAGCGGTAGTAATGATGGAACGACACGCTTGTGGGATGTCAACACAGGCGCGCATTTGCACACATTTCCAATAATGGGTAGCGGAGGCGTTCATAGTGTATCCTTCAGCCCCGATGGAGAAATACTCGCAAGTGGTTATCTTGTGGGTGCGATTCGTTTGTGGGATGTCAATACCGGCAGACTCATACATAGCCTGAAAAGAGGCGATTATCTTTTCGGTGGTCGGAGTATCGCCTTTAGCCCAAATGGGAAGACAATCGCAAGCACATTTGAACATGATATGGGTGAATGGGATAGAGACGACTGGCCCCCTCCTGTGGGTGATGGCATCTATTTATGGGATGTCGATACGGGTAAACTACTCAGGACAATACGTATATGGGATACGCAGAGTATAGCTATCCATCCCAACGGAAAAACAATCGTTAGTGGCGATTATCCGGGTTCGGTTCATTTCTATGATATGGAGACCGGCGAGCATTTACACACCTACAAAGAAGTGCATAAAGGCGGAGTGGTCACAAGTTTAGCATTTACGCCTGATGGCGAAACCCTCGCCAGCAGTGGATACGATGGCACGGTGCTTCTGTGGGATATTCCGAGGTTCTCAGCATCGCAACCCGATCCCGCAGCACCTTTTATGCCCGACAAATCCTTTGCTGAAGATACTTTTCAAGATGGCGTTATGCCTGAAGATACTTTTCAAGATGGTGTTATTAACATACAGGATTTAATTTACGTCAGCAGTAGGTTCGGGAAAGCGCGTGCGGGGGAATTCAGAGCGGACGTAAACAGCGATGGCGTTGTGAATATAATGGATATGGTATTAGTTGCAAATGCGATGAAGAACCGGGAGTCAAATGTCGCGGCGCAAGAGATCTCTTTTAAGAACGATATTCAACCGATTCTCGCCGAACGGTGTGCCATTCCAGGGTGCCACGCTGCGCCCGGTGTTGCAGGATTGGACCTCACCCAGTACGATACCTTCAAGAAGGGCGGAAGCACAGGTCCCGGATTTGTCGCTGGTGACGGTAAAGGAAGCCTTGTCGTCAAACGCATTGATGGCGGCGGCATGCCACCTATACCCCCACCCCTGACGACTGATCAGATTCTACTTTTCATCCACTGGATTAATCAGGGTGCCGCAAATAACTAATCTCAATAGCGTCCTGAAACTGAGAGAAATGTCGCCCCGCTGGGGCTTAGCCCCGGGGGTGAGACTTTTTTCTATAAAGATGTCGCCCCGCTGGGGCTGCTCTTATTGGCACCTGAAACTTATTTTCCGTGAGTTATCTCTTGCTACGGAAGATCGCACAGGCTAACGGTTTCCTGTGCTACGGAAGATGGCAGCCAATCAAAAACATTATGGACATCTCAAAGTTGTCCATACTATAGTAATATCTACTATAAAAGGAGAAATTATGCTAACAGAAAAAGAGAAAGCTGAAGGATGGATATCCCTGTTTGATGGGGAAACACTCAACGGTTGGGGGGCCACTGGAAGTGCCGAAGGTTGGGTACTTGATGAGGGCAGTATTCTCTGTACCGTTCAGGGCGGAAAATACCTCTATACCGAACAACACTACGATAACTTCATACTGGCACTCGATTTCAAAACCGAGCCGAAAGTCAACAGCGGAATTTTTGTCCGGTGGGCAGATTTGGAAGATGCCGTTCAGAGCGGACTCGAAATCCAGATTTTAGATACACACGGCAAGGAACCTACCGATAGCCACGACTGCGGTGCACTCTACGATGCTTTGGGACCGACACGGAACACTTGTAAACCCGCTGGTGAGTGGAACCAGATGAGCATCACCTGCGATGGAAGTATCATTGCTGTAACACTCAACGGTGAAGAAATTGTCCGCGCAGATTTGGACGAGTGGGACACACCCCACCAAAACCCAGACGGAAGTCGGAACAAATTCGGTATTGCACTCAAAGATTTCCCCCGGAATGGACATATCGGTATTCAAGACCACGGTGGAAAAATCTGGTGCAGAAACATTAAGGTCAAGTCCCTATAGGCACCCAGTACCGAAAAATAGGTCGCTACATAGTAGGACTTACATATGTTTCTTATTGACATTTGCTACAAATAGAAGTACAATGTTTATATGCCATATTATGACGAGATTGTGAAGCACTTGATGGATCGATTTCCCGATGCGTTCGCAGCTTTAGCCCTCGCGTCCATAGACGTTGAAGTTGAAGAAAAACTCACCACCGAGCAATCAACGATCAAGATGCATCACAGTGATATGACGTTTCGGGTCCGTCTTCCCGATGAGGAAGCCATCCTCCATATAGAGGTACAAACAGACGATAGCCGAGACAAACCGATGTCCTTACGGATGTTGGCGTATGCGAGTTTTCTGGGGCTCCAGTATGAGTTACCAGTGTATTCCACAGTGTTGTATCTGCGTCCCGGTGCAGGACGCACGGATATGGGGTATTACGAATATGGCAATGCGACACGGGGTGGCTTGTGGTTTAAGTATACCGTGATTCGGTTGGCGGAGTTAGAGGGCACCTCGTTCTTGGATGCGGCATCTGTTGGCTTATTGCCTTTCACGCCGTTGATGCGTCCGCCTGTGGGTATGACGAGTGAGGCGTGGGTTGAGAAATGTGTAGAGACCACCGTCTCAGCACGCGTTGACGATCAGACGCGTGCGACGTTACTGTTTGCGTTATCTATTTTCGGGAGTTTAGCCCATAGCCCTGAACTCTTTCAGGCGTTTATATCGGAGGAAATCATGCGAGAATCTCCTTTTTACGAAGTTGTGATGCAACGCGGCATTGAGCAAGGCATTGAGCAAGGCATTGAGCAAGGTGCGCGCGAGACCTCTATCAATAACATTCTCGCCGTCCTCACGGCGCGATTCTGTCAGCGTGACCTGCAGCCTGTCAAGTATGCGCTTGAAGCGATCCCTGATACCGACCGACTGACACAATTACTACAAACTGCAGCACTTACCCCCACCTTTGAAGCGTTCTTACAAGCACTCGATGCATAGTAGGACTTATGCTTTGTAGTATATCGCTATCAGTGAAATTCTATGGACAATCCGACAGAAGTTGTGATATACTATCTATACTATGCCAACGAATCTTGAAAACATACGGAATTTCTGCATTTTAGGGCACATCGACCACGGAAAAAGCACGCTGAGCGATAGACTCCTCGAGCATACAAACACGCTCGCTGAACGGGATATGCGCGAACAGGTGCTCGATTTGATGGATTTAGAGCGTGAACGCGGTATTACCATTAAAGCAACTGCCGTCAAACTCCATTACCCCGCCGCTGACGGAAATCGCTACGAGCTCAATCTGATCGATACACCCGGACATGTCGATTTCACGTACGAGGTCTCCCGTAGCCTCGCTGCGTGCGAAGGTGCTATCCTCATCGTTGATGCCGCGCAAGGGGTCGAAGCACAGACCTTAGCAAACGCTTATCTCGCTATCGACAATGACCTTGAAATCATCCCCGTCGTCAATAAAATTGATTTACCCACTGCACAACCCGATGAAGCCAGACGGCAGATAGAAGAAGTCATCGGTATTCCTGCCGACGATGCCCTCCTCGTCAGCGCGAAAATGGGGATCGGTATTCCCGCCATATTGGAAGCAATTGTCAAGGGAATCCCTGCTCCTACAGGCGAACCTGAAGCCTCCTTAAAGGCTCTCGTGCTTGACTCTGTGTATAATAACTATCGCGGTGTCATCATGTACACACGAATCTTCGAGGGGAGTGTGAAGCCAGGCGAAAAGATTCAACTGATGGAGACGAAACGCTCTTATGAGGTTGAGGAGGTCGGCATTTTTACACCAGAAATGCAACCCGCATCTGAACTCCACACGGGTGCTGTCGGCTATCTTATCGCGGGCATCCGAGAAATCGACAAAGCGAAAATTGGGGATACAATTACACACCATACAAAACCGACAGCGACCGCACTTCCGGGTTATCGAGAGATGAAACCGCTCGTATTCAGCGGTCTCTATCCAGCGGACACAAATCAGTTTCATGCGCTCCGCGAGGCACTCGATAAACTACGCCTCAACGACTCTTCCTTCAATTTTGAACCTGAGACCTCCGTTGCCCTCGGCTTCGGGTTCCGGTGCGGTTTTCTCGGTTTGCTTCACATGGAGATTATCCATGAACGCCTCGAACGGGAATTCGGGCTTGCGCTTGTACGTACTGCACCGAGCGTGATGTACCGAGTTTACCTGAAAACCGGTGGTTACGTGTCGGTCGATAATCCAGCACATCTCCCAGAACCCAATGACATCGAACGCATTGAAGAACCGTATGTCAATATTGACATTATCGTTCCGCGTGACTATATTGGAAATGCGATGGAACTTTGTCAGAAGCGTCGGGGTATATATAAGCGAATGAACCAATTGGACGCGAGTCGCGTGCAACTGCTTTACGAACTCCCACTCAGCGAAATGCTCATGGACTTCTACCCGAAACTTAAATCATTGACACGCGGTTACGGTTCGTTAGAATATGACATCGGGGAATATAGAACTGAGAAGCTCGTCAAATTAGATGTACTACTGAACGGTAACCCCGTAGACGCGCTCTCGACAATTTTGCCACGAGACAATGCAGAAACACGGGGCAAGACATTGGTAACCAAGCTGAAAGAGTTAATTCCGCGTCAAATGTTTGAAGTCCCGATTCAAGCCGCAATCGGTAACAAGATTGTTGCCCGTGAAACAGTCCGAGCCCTCCGAAAAAACGTTACTGCGAAATGCTACGGTGGCGATGTATCGCGAAAACGGAAGTTGTTGGAGAGACAGAAAGAAGGTAAAAAGCGGCTCAAGCAGATCGGTAACGTTGATGTTCCGCAAGAAGCATTCACGGCGATGCTCGCGACTGATGAGTAATATAGAATGAACAAATAATCGTTCACGGGTCAAAAACTGACTCACATTGGAGAAAGGAGGATGCCACTCTATCCGATGGCTTTCACAATGAATAACAACACGCAGCACCACAGGCAGCTACCTGAAACGACATCATCTAAACAGCGAAAATTACAAAAAAGCGGGTTTCGAGAGCATGCTAAATTTATCATTGTTTCATTAATCCTTATTTTTGGTCTCATCCGTCCATTTATTGTTGAAGCGTATAGAATTCCATCCGGATCCATGGAAGATACACTGCTTGTCGGAGACCAGATTTTGGTATGCAAGTTTATCTACGGGGTCAAAGTCCCCGGCACAGACATCAAAGTTTTCGATTTCCATAAACCGGCACGTGGGGATGTTTTCGTTTTTATTCCACCACACGACGATCGCCATTTTATTAAGCGTATCGTAGCCGTAGAAGGAGATACAGTTGAAACGCGTGATGATACCCTCTATGTCAACGGCGAAGCAGTTGAAGATAGTCGTTATACAAAGCACCTGAGGTTCAGCCATTTTAGAAGAGATTTTCCACCCTTCCGAAAACCAGAATATCTTCCTACTGGTGAGAGTTATGACGACTACACCTTGACGGAAAGCCAGTTTAGGCGTGAGTTTCCTCAAGGAAATCCATTCACTGTGCCAAAAGGCATGGTGTTTGCTATGGGCGATAATCGCGACCAGAGTAGCGATAGTCGCTTCTGGGGACCTGTTGCTGTAGATAACATTAAAGGACAAGCCTTCATGGTCATGTTTTCGGTTGCCAATCGTCCGGTGAAGTTATGGGAAGTGTGGAAGATGGTAGACAATATCCGGTTCAACCGAATCGGTAAACGCATCCTTTCAGAATCAGATTCGTTCTCCGAATAGACTGGAGCATACTTATTTTCTCTGGAGACCTGATACTCCAAAACAGTTAAACCTTATATGCACCTTATCATCACCGACACGCATTAAACACCGAGATAGAATAAGGAAAGGAAAACGCCTTTTACCGATGATGGCACCACAATACCATGAATAACAACGATATTCAATTGTCCAAATGGCAAAAATTTCGGAAGACTATTGTATGGGAATATACTCAAGTCATTGTTGTAGCACTCATTCTCGTTTTCGGGTTCATACGTCCTTTTGTTGTTGAGGCATTTAAAATTCCCTCCGGTTCAATGGAAGACACGCTACTCATCGGAGATCGGATTTTGGTGTGCAAATTTATCTACGGTATTAAAATCCCCGGCACAGACATCAAGGTTTTTAATTTCCATAAGCCTACCCGGGGAGATGTTTTCGTTTTCATCCCGCCTCACGATCGAGAACGAAATTTCATCAAGCGTATCGTAGCCATTGAAGGGGATACAATCGAAACGAGCGGCGACACCCTTTATGTAAACGGTGAAGCAGTCGATGATGGCTCTTACACGAAACACATGACCTTTAGCCATTTCAGAAGAGGCAATTTTCCACCGTTCCGTCAACCAGAATATTTGCCAGAAAGCAATGCTTTTTCTGATTTTGGCTTAACGACAAGTCAATTCAAACGTAAGTTCCCTGAAGGTAAACCGTTCACTGTGCCGAAAGGCATGGTGTTCGCAATGGGTGATAATCGCGATCAGAGTAGTGATAGCCGTTCGTGGGGACCTGTGGATGTAAACGACATCAAAGGACAAGCATTTATGGTGTACTGGTCATTTAATGCTCGTCCGGCAAAATTGTGGGAAGTGTGGAAAATGGTAGGTAACGTCCGCTTCAATCGAATCGGCAAACTCATCCGTGCTTATCCTTAAAACCAATGCACCAAGACAGACGACACCTCATCATTGGAACAGCAGGACACGTTGACCACGGGAAAACCGCGCTCGTGGGCGTACTTACCGGTATGGAGACAGATCGGCTCAAGGAAGAGCAAGAACGTGGTTTGTCTATTGAGTTAGGCTTCGCCTACTTCGATCTCCCAGATAACTCGCGTGCGGGTATCGTTGATGTTCCAGGGCACGAGAAATTCATCCGAAGTATGCTTTCCGGTGCTTACGGCATGGATATAGTCCTCTTTGTCGTCGATGCGAAAGAAGGTGTTCAGGAACAGACGCTCGAACATCTGGCAATCTTGGATTTGCTCGGCATCTCAAACGGCATCCTCGTCATGACAAAATCGGACTTGGCAACCGTTGATGAATTGTCAGAAGCGGCTGAAATGACGCAGGAAATGCTCATCGGCACAAGCCTTGAAGGCATCCCAACCGTTAGTGTTTCCTCAATAACCGGGGCAGGTATTGAAACACTGAAAGAAACAATCGTCAAGCAGGTAGCACTCGCGACGGAAACCGAGGAGAATGATGGTATCCCGCGGTTATACGTTGACAGGGTTTTCACTGTCCAAGGGTTTGGCGTTGTTGTGACAGGCACTCTCATCGGCGGATTGATTAATCGAGAACAGCGGATGGTGATTCTCCCGCAAGGTAATGCCGTACGGGTCCGAGGCATACAGGTGCACAATGAAACCGCACCCGTAGCACAAGCCGGGCAGAGGACAGCATTAAATCTTTCCGGCATCTCGGCACAGGAGCTCCAACGCGGCGATGTCCTCTGTCCAATTGATTTTTCACAAGTGACTGACAACATTGACGTGTCGATGCAAGTTCTGTCTTCATTTCCAAGGATACTTGAACATTGGACGCGTCTCCGCGCGTATCTCGGTACCCGCGAAATATTTTGCAGATTAATTCTACTTGTTGACGAAGCAATTCTACCGGGGGATACCGTACAGGTTCAACTTCGCTTAGAAGAACCCATTCTAACGTTCAGAGGCGACAGAATTATCTTACGTGATTTTTCAGCGCAATATACAGTAGGCGGTGGTGAAGTTATTAACCCATTTGCCCCCAAACACAAGCGGTTCACGCCAGAAACTATCGCCACTTTAGCACAATGGGAAGAAGCCGATGATGCCCAGATCGTGAACACTGTATTAGCAAATAGCGAGACCCTTTGCATGCCAGAGTCCTTCCTTCACTATTACCTACCGCAGTCACAGACGAACGTAAATGCCATCTTGAACAGTCTGGAAACCGATGGAAAAATAGTACGCTGGGATAAATCGGGTAGGTCACCGCTCGTTTCTGATGCAGCACGAACGGCAAACACCAAAGAAAAAATCATAGAAGCGTTGAAAGCGTTCCATTCGGCAGAACCTCTTCTTGCCGGTCAAAATTCTTCGCAACTACGCCGAGAACTCAATTTGGACGAAATCGGTTTTGAGAAACTCGAAAATCGCCTTATCACTGAGGGTCAGCTCGCCAAAGAGGGAAATCTTCTCCGGTTGGCATCCCATGAAATCCAGTTTTCCCAAGAGGAAGAAACTGCGAAGGAAACACTTGAGAAACTGTTCTTGGAAGCAGGCATCAATACACCCACTCTCAACGAACTCAACGCGCGATTTCCGGAATATACACCGCAACTACTGGAATCCACGTTTTTCGCGCTTCTGAACTTGGGACAGTTTATCAAAATAGCGGATAATTTCTTTATCCACAAAACCGTTTTTGAAGAAATACAAGAATTATTAGCGACTTACCTCCGTAAAAATGATACAATAACCGTTGCCGAATTCCGAGAAACAGCACATACCTCACGAAAATATGCGGTGCCGTTCTTGGAATATTGCGACAGTCAGAGCCTCACGATCCGAGATGGCAACGTCCGAAGATTGCATCCTCGGCACATAGAAACATAAACACATCACCATTTGATAGTTTAAAAATTGTGGGGGAGGATAGGGTCCGGTGGCCCTACCGGTCTTCAAAACCGGCTTGTCCATGCAAATGGATAGGTGGGTTCGACTCCCACCCTCTCCCGCCATCAGTGTAGCAAATTAGGATAATCATCATTTTATTTATTGTAGCGCATTGTGCAAGTTGCGCGTGGACTTGCGGGGCAGTGCGCGATTGTGCCTTGTAACGGGTGATGAATCACCCTACTACAAACTTAAACGCATTTGCGATGTCCTGAACGCATGAATCACTCCCGTTAGGGATAAATTAAAAAATGCTAAAAACGCTTCCATTAGTTGAGCACAGAACACCACAAAGACGGCACCCAACATGGATTAAAGCCCGGATGCCGAGTGGTGATAACTATGCTGAACTCAAAAGACTCATGCGGAATCTGCAACTTCACACGGTCTGCGAAGAGGCAAGATGTCCGAATATCGGTGAGTGCTGGAACAGCCGCACCGCTACCTTTATGATATTAGGCGATGTCTGTACGCGTCGCTGCATGTTTTGCGCTGTGAAAAAAGGCGCGCCCGGAGGTATCGTCGATGTCGATGAACCGCGCAGGCTCGGTGAAGCCGTTGGTCACTTAAAACTCGAACACGTCGTTATCACCTCAGTCAATCGAGACGACCTTACAGACGGTGGTGCGGGCATCTTTGCGAAATGCATCGCCGAAGCACGGAAACATCGTCCTGGATGTACCGTGGAAGTCCTCATCCCTGACCTCGAAGGGAATTGGGATGCCCTCGCCGTCATCGTTGAAGCACGTCCTGAAGTGCTCAATCATAACACGGAAACAGTACCGCGCCTTTACCGCCGCGTCCGTCCGTATGCTAATTACCAACAAACGCTGAATCTCCTCCGCACCAGCAAACAACTGGATGCACAGATGCTCACAAAATCTGGACTTATGGTCGGCTTAGGTGAAACCGTTACAGAACTCTTAGAGACAATGGAAGACCTCCGCAATACCAACTGTGATATTCTCACTGTCGGTCAATACCTCTCCCCATCCTCACGCCATTTGCCGATTCAACGCTATTATACTCCCGAAGAATTTGAAGAAATCAAAGAAGCAGGCATCGAAATGGGGTTTCGACATGTAGAGTCAGGTCCATTAGTGCGGAGCTCCTATCATGCTGGTGAACAAGCACGGTTAGACCAAAACTAACCACCATTATAGCATTTAACGTCCATCCTACCTCCGATCGCGCGATCCACACATCGCCAAAAATTTTCCATGCTTTACATTAAATCCAATTTTTGGTAAACTACTGTCTGAAGTATCTATTTTTGCAAAATGCGAAATGCCTCGCGTTTCCTTCAGGACACGGTTTTTAAAGGAGTAAGAAATTGGGATTGTCTCACTATCAGAACAAGGAGCGGGAATATGAATAGGCACATTTTTTCTGGAGCAGCAAGCTACTGTTTACAGGTAAAGCACGTAAGTTTAGTTATTTTTGTAGTAAGTTTAGCACTTGTTATGATGCCAAGTACAATCACAGCTGGCACTACACCGGATATCCAACCTGTCACGAACGAGATGTTACTCTCATCACAAGACGACTCTGAGAGTTGGCTGATGTATGGACGGGACTACAGAAGTTGGCGATATAGTCAACTCACACAAGTTAACACTGAAAACGTCAAAAAACTCGTCCCGAAATGGGCGTTTCAAATTGGCACACCCTTCGACAAGTTTGAATGTACTCCACTTGTCGTCAATGGTGTGATGTTCATCACGACCCCCTATAGTACCATTTATGCTGTGGACGCGAGAACTGGTAAGGAGATATGGCGGTATGATTATGAACTCCCCGACGATTTAGCGATCTGCTGCGGTATGGTGAACCGAGGGGCTGCCATCTTGGGCGATAAAATCTTTTGGGTAACGCTTGATGCCCATCTTCTTGCCCTCGATGCAAAAACCGGCAGGGTCCTATGGGACAGAGTTGTCGGTGATCCAACGAATGCTGAATCCCTCACTGTCGCTCCGTTAGTCGTCAAAGATAAAGTGATTGTTGGTATATCAGGTGCGGAATACGGGATCCGAGGCTACATTGATGCCTACTACGCTGAAACAGGTGAACAGGCGTGGCGATTTTACACTGTCCCTTCAAAAGACGAACCCGGCGGTGATACATGGGAAGGCGATTCATGGATGACTGGTGGCGGATCCGCTTGGGTTACCGGTTCGTATGATCCTGAATTGAATCTCGTCTATTGGGGAACGGGCAACCCCGCGCCAGACTGGAACGGTGCTGTCCGGAGAGGCGATAACCTCTATACTGACTGTATCGTTGCATTGGATGCCGATACAGGAAAACTCAAATGGTATTTTCAGGCTACACCCCACGATCTCTGGGATTGGGACGGCGTGAGCGAACCGGTTCTAATCGATATGGAGATAGATGGTGCACCGGTAAAAGCGTTGATGCAAGCGAATCGGAACGGTTATTTTTATGTGCTTGATAGGACCAACGGAAAATTTCTATATGCAAGCACTTACTGCGAACAGAACTGGACCGGGGGACTCGATGAAAATGGTCGTCCTACTGTCCTACCCGGCGTGTCTACCTCAGAAGAAGGCACGATCCGCGTCTGTCCGGGTGTTGAAGGTGGAAAGAACTGGCCCCCTTCAGCCTACAATCCACTCACAAATTACCTCTATGTTCCTTCACTGGAACTCTGTGGCTCCTATCATCAAGGGCGCGTCTTCTACATAAAAGGATTGCCCTACGTCGGAAGCGGTATGACAGCGGAGAAAGACGAAGACGGTGATATGATGATGTGGGGACATATCAGTGCGATCGAAGTTTCTACGGGTGAGATTAAATGGCGACACAAAACGAACTTCCCACAATGGGGCGGATGCCTCACGACAGCGGGCGGTCTCGTTTTTGCTGGCGATTTAGAAGGAAGATTTATGGCATTGTCAGCAGAAAGCGGTGAAGTGCTTTGGGATTTCCAGACCGGCTCCGGGGTTCTCGCCCCCCCAATTACCTATCAACTTGACGGTGTCCAATACGTTGTGATAGCGTCAGGTGCTGTGAAATATGCTGAAGTTAATGCTCGTCAAGGCGGAACTCTCTTTGTGTTCGCGCTCTTTGAATAATGTTACCATCGGCACAAGGAGGTTTCCACGTGAAACACTATATCACTTTGTGGATCGCGCTTCTCATATTGCCCATTTTAATGCTACGTACTGCCAACGCTGACAGTGCTTTGGAAGAGGTTCGGGCAAAGGGCGTTTTAACGGTCTGTATGGATGTCCGAAATCTGCCCTACTCCAATGCGGATCCCGAACTTCCTGGATTATATGTTGAGATAGCACACTTACTGGCAGAGGAACTCGGCGTTAAGTTGGACCTCCACTGGCTTAACACCCTTCGTGACAGTCTGCTCGCTGACATGATACGTGGACATTGCGACTGCGTGATCGGAGTGCCCATTGAGGAGCGCGCCATGAGTGAAGCAATTCAATTGGGAAAAAACGTTGATTTCTCTAACCCCATCTTTGGTACCGGCTACATATTGGTAAAACAGAAAAGCAACCCAGCGTCCCCGAAAACGCTGGAGGACATTAAGTTAGAAACGATTGGGACAGAAGCGGGTTCTATCGCAAGCGACGTTCTTCGACAGATGGGATATAATCGCCGCGTGTATCGCTCACAAATCGCTGTCCTTGACGCTCTCAAGAAAGGTCAAATTGCTTACGGATATGTCTGGTCAAATATTGGATGGCTGATTGAAAAGGGTTCCCGAATTCAGCAGCCAGAACAGACAGACACTGCTTACCCTGAATTAGAGATTGTCAAAGAATACATTCCTGAAGCGCGTCTCCGTTGGAATATCGCTATTGCTTTTAGCAAAGAGACACCAACACAAAAAACACGCGAACTTCAAAATGTTGTTAACACAATTATCGAACAGAAATGGAGTGAAGAAGAACTCAAAGAACTCTGTGAGAAGTATTATTTACCTTACTTCGCTCCGTTTCAGGAGGACGAAGAGAAATGATGTATTCTACCCACGTTACAACTCCTACCGTCCGAATAACGTGGTGCATTTTTCTCCTCTTTCTGGGTGTAAGTCTCTTCTTTTTTCCGACCGTAAATGCCCAGGATTTAGAGGTGGATATTGCCCCTGCAGCACCAAGAGATGTTAATTATGACGAAGACGTTATCGACGGCGCGTTCTACTTCCGTTTGATGTGTTGGAATTGCCACGCCGCACAAACACGCGGTGGCAAAGCCCCCGATCTCTTTAAACCCCAATGGCTTTACGGATGGACCGATGATGGCATCTTCCAGACCGTATTTAATGGACTTCCAGGGACCCAAATGCAAAAGTTTGGTGGCAAACTTTCTGATGAGGCGATCAACATGATTGTTGGCTACGTCCGCTCGGAACAAGCGAAAGCGGCAGGGGTCTCTTTGGAAGAGATAAAATCTACTGAGGATTGGACCCCTTACATGAAGGGCGACATCAAAGCAGGAGAAGCCATCTTCTTCTCAGAAGGGTACGCTTGCGGTAAGTGCCACACAGTTCACGGGAGAGGTGCCACTGGCACCGGCAGCGAAATAGGTCCAGATATGACTTATGTTGCTCGCACCCGCTCACCGCAATTCATTGTCGAGTCCATCCTCAATCCGCGCTCCTATATCGCGCCCGAATATGAGATGCTTACCATCTTCACTAAGGATGGAAACGAGATCACTGGTAGGAAACGTTATCAGTATGATCACAGAGGCAGAATAGACCCTGAAACAGTGCAAATACTCGACGATTCTGGGAAGTTGTGGACAACTTACCTCATTAAGGATATAAGGAGTACCAGCGTCCCACAAGCAGGCATCATGCCTGAAAACTTCGCAGATATCCTTTCAGTCCAGCAGATGCACGACCTTCTGGCATACCTATTCACACTAAAATAGCCGTCAGCAATTAGGTCGCTTCGCTCTTGGTTTTCAACAAAGAGGATTTCGTTTAGTAGGGGAAATCTATCTCAAAAAACCGTCAAAGTTCAAACCGATGTCATTTAACCGCAAGGAATATTAAAAATATGGTTGGTGTAATTATTAATGGGGCATGTGGCCGTATGGGACGGCTCATCATCCGAGGCATTTCTGAGCAAGCCGATATGAAAATTGTTGGAGCGATTGAGTTCCCGGAACACCCACAGATCGGCAGTGATGCGGGAGTTGTTGCGGGTATTGGAGAAATAGGGGTCGCCGTCACAGGCAACCTTAAAGATGTACTTGAAAGCGCAGATGTTGTCATCGAATTCTCGAAACCTGAGGCAACCCTGCAACACCTCGGAGAAGTCGCCAATGCCGACAAAGCAATGATAATCGCAACAACTGGGTTCGATTCCGATGAACTCGCTACTGTGCATGAACTCGCATCGCAGATCCGTTGTGTAATGGCACCAAACATGAGTCTCGGTGTCAACGTGATGATCCAAGCCCTGGAGTTAATCGCTAAAGCCCTCGGGGATGATTACGATATTGAGGTGGTAGAGGCACACCACAATCATAAAGCAGATTCGCCGAGCGGCACTGCCCTTCGCTTAGCGGAAACAGTTGCAACAGCATTGGAGCGTGATTTAGATGAAGTAGGTGTCTACGGTAGACACGGCATCGTTGGTGCGAGACCGAAGAAGCAGATCGGTATCCACGCGGTGCGAGGTGGTGACATTGCTGGCGATCATACAGTGCTGTTCGCAACTGAAGGTGAGCAATTAAGTGTCGTTCACCGAGCACACAGCCCAGAGGCATTCGCAAAAGGTGCAATCCGCGCTGCGAGATGGGTGGTCAACGCTCCTAAAGGATTACACGATATCAGCGAAGTCCTTTTTCAGAAGTAATAGACACGACCTTTAACCTCAAGAATACCTCTTAGCATTAACCTTACTGGTTTCATCAGAAACCAAGGTCTTCCCATGTTTCACACCCGTTACAGGGATGGGATACTGGGAAAGTGTGAAACATGTAAAGGGTTTTTGCGAATCAACACGGGATTTAGTCTATCCGCAGACTAAATTTGGTGTTTCTTCAGATCTATATCATAAACCGTTAAAGCTCAAATCCACGTCATGTAACCGCAAGGAACATTAAAAATATGATTCGTGTAGTTATCACTGGTGTTTGCGGTCGCATGGGCCGGTGTATCACGCGAGGTATTGCCCAACACACCGATATGCAACTCGTTGGGGCTGTCCAATATCCGTCGCATCCACAGATCGGAAGCGATGCGGGGGTTGTCGCCGGTATCAGTGACATCGGAGTAGCCATTACAGGCAAACTTGAGGATGTGGTTCATCGTTCAGATGTTGTCATCGAATTTTCAAAACCGAAAGCATCCCTGGACCACCTCCAACAAGTTGTCGATGCAGATAAAGCCATGGTTCTTGGAACAACCGGTTTTACCGACGAGGAACTCGCGACCATCAAAGTGCTCGCATCACGGATTCGTTGTGTAATGTCACCAAACATGAGCCTCGGTGTCAATGTGATGCTCCAAGCATTAGAATTAATTGCCAAAGCCCTCGGAAATGATTATAATATTGAAGTGATAGAAGCACACCACAACCACAAAGCAGATTCACCGAGTGGTACAGCACTCCGTGTAGCGGAAACTATCACCAGGGCACTTGAACAAAATTTAGATGAGGTGGGTGTCTATGGTCGCCACGGCATCGTTGGCGCGAGACCGAAGAAACAGATCTGCATTCATGCAGTTCGAGGTGGCGACATTTCTGGTGATCATACGGTGCTGTTCGCAACAGAGGGTGAGCAATTAAGTGTCGTGCACCGAGCACACAGCCCAGAGGCATTCGCAAAAGGTACAATCCGCGCTGCGAAATGGGTAATCGATGCCCCTAAAGGGTTACACGATGTTAGCGAAGTCCTTTTTTAATGGTTTTCAGTTTTCAGTTTTCAGTTTTCAGTTAAAGAGATGTTTGTGGTATGCGTACAATACGCAACTGCTGCAAAAATTAACTTTGACCATTAAGTCGCGCTTTAACACTTATGAACAGAGGCGAGTTGATGGTCAAAACCGACTACTGATAACTCACAACTATTTTATTCTGCTATTCATCGGTATTCTATTTTTGGTTGGCTGTGAACAAACAGCGTCCAAGAGACAGGTCCGGTACGAATGGAAAACTGTCATGGAAGGCGATTGGAGTTCACACCTATACGATGTACATTTCATTTCTGAAAAGCAGGGGTGGGCAGTTGGTAACTCTGTAGACGTAACGCCTGGAGCCGATCCTGGAGAAGGCCCGGAGAGCCTCATTATTTATACAGACGACGGCGGACGAACATGGCACCGGCAGCACAGTGGCGTTTTCAGCAAACCTCTGCGAAACGTGTACTTTCATTCGGCATTAGAAGGCTGGTGTATAGGCGAAGGCGGTGTTCTGATCCATACAATCGACGCGGGGCAGACATGGCAGCATATTGAAACCGGTACGGAAAATAATCTGCATGATCTTTTTATTGGCGAAGGAACAGGTTGGATCGTCGGCGACTGGGGCACAGTTCTAAAAACGACCGACAGCGGACAGACTTTCACAAAGACTGATAGAATGGTGTTCGATGGAAAGTCATTGAAAGGGGTTCATTTTGTAGACGAAAATCAGGGATGGATCGTCACCTATAACACACCGACATCAGCAAATTCGGGAAACGCCGGTTCCATCTATCGGACAACCAATGGCGGAGAAACTTGGGAAGTCCAATTTGAGACGGAAGTTGCCCTGTTCAACCTCCATTTCATAGACTCACAGACGGGTTGGGTTGTCGGCGACCGACGGAGCGTCTTCATAACAACCGATGGTGGGCACACGTGGAAATTCGTTACTCGCGGAACCAACGAACGCCACAAAAGTGACTACGGACAACCGGATTACCTCGGCAATGAACCACTGCATACCTTTACACTTTACGATATTGACTTTGTAGATGCCCAAAACGGCTGGATTGTCGGTGACTTAGGGGTGATTCTCCACACTTCGTCTGGTGGAAAAGAAAAATGGAAACATCAACGCGGCGGTCCCCGCTTTCACAACAGTGCAGACGCTGTCCTGTTGGGTGTTGACTTCATCTCTCAGCAAATCGGTTGGGCAGTCGGTGAAAACGGCACAATTCTGCACACTCGCAACGCTGGTGTGACATGGGAATCACAATCAAGTCCGAGTCATCTTCTGGTGGGTGTATGTGCTATTTCACCGGATGAAGGATACGTTGTCGGTGACCGGGGTGCGATTCTACGAACCGAAGATGGCGGGGTTGTATGGAGCGCGCAAGATAGCCGTACGACTGAGTGTTTCGGTGCAACGTATTTCGTGTCCGCACAAATAGGATGGGCGGTTGCAGAAGCCGGTGTCGTTCTGCATACCACAAACGGCGGAAGCGTCTGGCAACGGCAAATTTCGGGGACACAGCAGGACCTACTCGGTGTTTTCTTTGCAGACGAAAAAAATGGATGGTGTGTCGGAAGCGGCGGCGAAATCATCCACACGGATAATGGAGGAAAAACATGGCGACAGCAAAAGAGTGGAACGAGCTGGAACCTCTTTGACGTCCATTTCACCTCCATACAGCGTGGCTGGGCAGTCGGCATGAACGGGACAATGCTCTCTACAATTGACGGTGGTGCCAATTGGAAGTTGTCATCTGTCAGTAGGCGTTACCCATCTTTTTTCTTAGACGCTGTCACCTTCGTCACGCCAGAAATCGGGTGGGTTGTAGGATTAGATTTACGCAGTTTGGGTATGGATGGGTTGATCCTGCATACTGAGAACGGTGGAAAAACATGGCAACGTCAAGAGAGTTATACCGGCAATTTCCTTGACGACGTATTTTTTATCTCAGCAACAGAAGGTTGGATCGTTGGAAAAGAGGGACTCGTTCTTCACACAAAGGACAGCGGACAAAATTGGAGACCTCAGCACACAGATACCAGAACGGATCTGAAAGCTATCCACATAAGCAGCACACGTAGCGGATGGGTGGTTGGACAAAACGGAACAATTCTCAGATATGAAGCTGTTCCGTGAATAGATTTTTTAAACTATTAAATCTGTTAATCATCAACTCGTGCTTTAACATTTATAACGAAGTCGAGTTGATGGTTAAACCGTTCCACTTCGTTTCACGGTAGTTCTCGATTAAGTCCGAACAGACAATCCCAGTGTGAACTGTACCAGACACCTGTCCGACACGTAGTGGAGGGCAACTCGGAGGCTTAGAGTAAAAAAATGACAGACGAACAAAAATATCTATTTGATCTGCAAGGCTTCATCGTTCTGAAGGGTGTTATCCCACAAACAGTCGTCGACGCGTGTAACGCTGTGTTAGATCAGTACGAGAATATGCCACCGGACGACTATCCGCCCCCACTGTGCCTTGGCACACAGCGAACCGAGAAAGAACTCTATATCTCCAACATTTTGGAGGCGGACAGTACCTTTAACGCGCTGATCGATATTCCGGAGGTACTCGACGTAATTTATGGTGTAACCGGTGGTCCGTATCGACTCAACCATACCTACACAATTTACCGGTGGGGTGGTGGCTATACGGGGTTGCACATGCACGGCACACCGATTATCCCGAAATGTCAGTACCATTGCAAGAACGGAGAGATGGTATCAACTTTAACAAAAGCTGTTTTTCCGATGCTGGATTGTGATGTTGAGGACGGGTGTTTTGCTGTTATACCGGGTGCACATAAGAGCAATTTCCCTAAGCCTTGGGGAAGCCATCCCGATGAAAACCCTGTGTTGACCCCGATTCCAGCGAAAGCAGGAGATGCCATTATTTTTACGGAGGCACTCACACACGGATCTGTTATCAATGTTTCCGACAAACCGCGTCGTACGCTCTATTACTGCTATAGCATCGGCTATATGCCAGATTGGGGCGGTCAAGGTTTGCACTTCAGTCCAAACGTTATGGAAAGCCTCAACGAAACCCAGCAGTCAATCCTTCATCTGAAATAATTTATTAACTTAGGAGTTTATAATTAAAAATATGATCACAATCGCAGAACGGTTACAGAAACTTCCACCCTATCTCTTTGTAGATTTGCGCCAAAAAATGCAGTCGGCACAAGCACGAGGCGTAGACGTGATTAGCCTCGGCATCGGTGACCCGGATATCCCAACACCGGATCCAGTCGTCGAAACTTTGTGTAGCACGATCCAAAACCCTGAAGACTCCGATCGCCACCGTTACGGGTGCGATAACCCTGTTGACGATTTTCCACAGGCAGTGCTCGACTTTTATCAACACCGTTACGGAATTACGCTATCTGATGATCAGGTAGTGACAACGCTCGGTAGTAAAGACGCGATCGTCAAAATGGCACTCGGTATACTCAATCCGGGTGATATTGGTATAGCGGCGAGTCCAGGTTATCCTACCTACAACATCGGACACGTCTTTGCCAGTGCGACGACCTACTATGCCCCGCTTCTGCGAGAAAACGATTTCTACGTCGACTTTGACGCTATCCCTGATGAAGTGAAACGACTGGCAAAAGTCCTCTGGATCAACTATCCAAACAACCCAACAACAGCCACTGCCGACCTCGATTTTTTCGAGCGTGCTGTGGAATTTGGCAGACAAAATAACATCCTCATTGCACACGACAACGCCTATAGTGAAAATACCTACGACGGTTATCGTTCACCAAGCATATTGCAGGTAGAAGGTGCCGCTGAAGTAGCCGTTGAGTTTTTCTCATTAAGCAAAGCGTTCAATATGACAGGATGGCGCTTGGGATTTGTCGTTGGCAACCCAACGGTTGTTGGTGCAGTCAAAGCGGTGAAAGACAATATCGATAACGGCTCACTCCGCTCGCTTCAATTCGCAGGTGCAAAGGCACTCTCAATAGCAGACGAGATTACACCAGCGATAAATGTAGTTTATCAAAAACGCCGAGATATGGTAGTGGATGCCCTCACAGACAGCGGCTGGGCAATCGAGAAACCGAAAGCGACAATCTATGTCTGGGCACCAGTCCCCGAGCGCTTCAACGGTTCAAGTCGTGCCTTTGCAACGGCACTGCTTGAGGAAACAGGGGTTGTGGTAACACCAGGTCTCGGATATGGACAATGGAGCGAAGGCTACTTCAGGATATCCCTTACGTATCCAGACGCAGTGATTACGGAAGCAATTTCGCGTATTCGCGATTTTTAATTTTACCTTGCGGTTCGGTCAGGTGGGTTAATGATTTCATGTGCCTTTTCGTATATCCAAGGGAAACGCCCAAGCAAAAACCTGTGCCGTTGTTGCAAACTGCTGTCTTCGGACAGAAAATTAAAGATAAAACCAAACCGTAAGCCCGTAACGTAGTGGAGGGCGGATTTGAGGAATAGGCATCAAAGTTCCACATTCACCTCATTACTCTGCAAGGTAAAATTAAAATATGAAAAACGCCATTTTAATTTTTAGCATAGTTTTTTTTACGGTTCTTGTCTGTATCGAGACGAAGTCTGAGCAAATCCATACCTACACCGTTGCAGATGGATTGGTAGGTCCAGTTGTTCCTGTCATTTTTCAGGACAGTCGGGGCGGCCTCTGGTTCGGTTCCGATCGGGGTGGCGTGAGTCGATTTGATGGGAACAGGTTTGAATCCTATGTTGGATCTTTGGACACTTCTGAGAACGCGCCTACATCCAACGTTGGACCAGGCGCGCTACTCGGACAAACCCAACAAATCGTTGAAGATAAATGGGGACATATCTGGTTTCTCACACACTTACGTTCAGAAAACTCAGGGCGGGTAAGTTGGTTTGATGGCTCTTCGATTAACCTCATCGGCACAGGGAATTCGCTGATCGTTGACGAACATGGCGATATATGGGTTGGTGAGAATCAGCAACTAACGAAGTACATCACCCCAGGCGTTCAACGCCTACCACAAGCACATCCAAACGAAATTATAGGTGAAGATCTGCTCCGCTCAACGGATTTGACGATAAACGTTATCTTTCAAAGCGAAGACGGAACGATTTGGATCGGCGGAAGCGAAGGAGAAGAACAGCAGCACGGTGTAATACTGAGTTTTCGAGAGAATCGTTGGGTACAGGACCCCTTAAAAATCCAAGATAGTGATGACGCAAGCGACAAAACAGAAGAGAAAACACCGCGTATTCACCCCAATGCTGGATTCACGCGTTATGACACATCAAGCTTTAACGCTGTGAGTACCATAGAAACCATAGGCGAAGATCCCTCTGGAAACCTTTGGTTCGGCGGCTACAATCTTCTTTTGCGGTTTGACGGGGAAACATTTGAGCAGATCCTCCCTTTAGTTTGGGGACCCAGCGAATCTTCAGGAATCAGACCTTCATCAATTCAGAGGCTGGCATCAATTCGGAATGATACGAAAGATCGAGTCTGGTTCAGCGATGGACGCACTACAAGATGGTGGGATGGCTCTCGGCACGGAAACCTATCAGGCTTTCTTGAACTCGAGGATGAATGGGGGAATCTATGGTTTACCGACGAAAGTGGAGCGCATCAGTACCACAGCGACCTCACCCCAATGCCCGATAGAATCAATAGTGGACTTGGCGTTGAGGGGATTCATATGATCTTTGAAGCCATAGACGGTAAATTGTGGTTTGGACACGATAATGGGGTAACAGCATTTGACCCGACACCTGCCATTAGCACACATGCTGGACTCGGCACCAACAGAGTGCGGATGATATTTGAGGACAGTCGAGGTTACCTCTGGTTCAGTGTGCCTGGAGGTGTTGCACGTTATGATGCAGAATCAGAAGAACTTACCACACATATTTTCAGAGCAAGTTCAGTTCAAACTGATCCATCGTCTGTCTCCCAAACTGATCCGAGAAACAGGGAGCGCGTTCGGTTAACTCGGACTGAGATCGAAAAAATATTTGAAGTTGGTGGGCACGTCTGGTTTATTGACGAACCGGGGACGAGCGGCAGTTCCACGCGATTACGATATACGTTCTTTCGGTACGCAAATGGAAAATTCGGTCAAGTTTCTATTCCCATCCGAACAATAATTGGTCCTGGCGGGGAACGCTCAGATACCAGCACTAATGTTCTCATTCACGAAGGAAAACATACTTGGATGGCTTTCGGAGGGCACATCTTTAAAGCGGACGCAACAGGATTATTACAGTTTACAGCCACCGGCTTTCAGAGAATTCCCTTTCAAGAAATCGGTCCGAACACTACCCCTACTTCAATAGCTCCAATAGAGTTCGGCACAGCCGCTATCACCGACCTATACAGAGATGTCAACGACAGATTATGGGTGCACTTTGATAACGGAACGGTTCTGCGCTATCCGAAAGAAATTAACACCACAACGTCTATAACTCGCATTGGTAAACCTGAAACCCTTCCCCTTAAAGCAACGAAGCTGTTAAAAACCGCTTCGGGAAGCAAATGGTTTTTCAACGCAGCCACAGGAAAATTGACACTTTGGAGTGATACTGAACTCGGTAGACCGATTCTGATGGACGGGGAGTCCAGATCAGTCCCGCTTGCTGTTTGGAAAGATCCGAAACAGCAAAATAACCGAATAACTTTTCTTTTCTCGGATGCCCTCAAAACATATCACGGCATAGCACTCATTTCTCTTGAGGAGATTGAGCTTGCTGAACTCCAAGACTCTCTAACCACTCAAGAAGGGGTTCTCTGGTTAGCAACATCTCGCGGGGTTGTCCGCTATGATGGGAAAAAAGCCAGAATCTATACAACAAAAGAGGATGGCTTTCTCGTTGACAACGTGAAAGATGTTATGGAGGATAGCCGTGGAAATATATGGTTCGCGACATGGGGCGGTGGCACTGTCCGATATGACGGTGAAACCTTTTATAACCTCACAACAAAAGACGGTCTCGCCCATAACAATATCTCAAAAATTCACCAATCTGCAAATAAAGATATTTGGTTCACAACTGAAGGAGGCGTCACGCAATATACACCTACGCGTGGCGGACTTCCAGAATGTCGACTCACCGCTCTTGAATCGGATAAAACTTACACCGACCTCTCATCCAGTTTAACGCTACCGTCACATGGAACTAAGATATTTAATATTCAAGGTATCAGTCCACTCCGAGAAGGTCTCTCTTATCGATTTAAATTAATCGGGCTGGACTCCCCTACATGGACGAATGTTTCGGCAGAGGAGTTCTCTCTTCTGGCAACAGGCTCTGGGTCTCCATCCGACGAGTGGACACTTTCCACTACATCCGGGCAAGCAACTCAACAACCCATGCGCGACAGTAGCATTATCCAAGAACTCCAAAACCAGAACGGGATTCTGCGTATCCGATATACAGGGCTCAAAGCGGGTAATTACAGTTTCCTCGTCACGGCATTCCGCAAAGACTGGCCCTACACACACACACCAGCAGTGGTGGACTTTAGTATTTCGCCACCCCTCTGGACGCGCTGGCGAACATATCTCCCAACCCTCATCTTTATGACTGTCGTCTTTACTTTAATTGGTCGCCTGGTTGTAAATCGACGCCATACCCTACAGCTAAGTAACGAAGTGCGTCAAAGGGAAGAAGCGGAGATGCAGCGTATCCGTGCCGAGTTGAGCGAAGCGCAGAATATTCAGATGGGACTTCTACCCACCGAAGCACCTGATACGAAAGGGTTTGATATCGCGGGATTATCCGTCCCCGCAACGCAGGTGGGCGGCGATTTTTACGATTATCTCACCGTAGCGAACGGACACACCGCCATTGCGGTAGCAGATGCTGCCGGAAAAGGGTTGCGAGGTGCGATGAATGCCGTGCTAACGAATGGGATGCTCTATGAAGTCTCGCGTTTCAAATCCGAAGCGGACATCATTCTCACCGACCTCAATGCTGGGCTATCACCACGCATGTACGGACCGAGTTTCATCGCGCTCAACCTTGCTATTCTTGATGAAGATAAGAAACGGGTTGATTATGCGAATGGAGGACAACCGTATCCTGTTCTTAAACGAGGTGCGGAGATCATTGAAATTGAAAGCAGCGACCTTCCACTTGGCAGTATGAAAAGGGTAGAGTATGAATCCGTCACTTTCGATTTAAATGAGGGTGATATCCTAATTTTTCATACGGATGGTCTTATCGAGGCACTCAATATAAACGAAGATATGTATGGAACGGAACGTTTAAAGGAATCCGTTTCAAAAATCCCTGATAGCTTCACCGCAACGGAAGTAATTCAAAGCATCGTCGAAGATATCAGTATCTTCGTCGGCGAAGCGGAACAATACGACGATATGACAATCGTTGCTATCAAAATCCCCTTTTAATTTTACCTTGCGGAAAAACAACGGTCGTTATGTCAATCATGCGGGTTTCTCAAATCTTGAAGAAAGGGAAATTTGAGGAAATTGGGGAAACGCCCTATCAAAAACCCCAAGCAAAACCCGCGCCGTTGTTGCAGGCTACCTCTTTGGTTTAATGTTCTATTCTTATAAGGGTATCAGTTCGCCTATGCTCCCATGAAATCAATAACCGTTTGACGATACTCCTCTGGAAGACCGATGTCAAACCGTCGCCCTTTGACGATATATCCTGAAAATCCATCCGTCTTCCGTAATTCGTCTAAACAGGACGTAAGTTGAAATTCGCCTCGATCACGAAGATTATGGGTGATATTTCGTTCCAGAAAATCGAAAATCTGAGGTTGAAGTACATAGATGCCGAACACCGTCAAGAATTGGTCTATATCCATCCCATCTACGTGCAAATGTTCCATTGCATACTCAGGATCCGGCTTTTCATAAATCTCCGTTAGCGAAAGCAGGGAGTTCTCCTCTCTCCACGTACCGGTGACACAACCGAAGTTCGACAACTGCTCAATCGGTGTAACTTTGAGACCGACAACACTATGACCTACCTGTTCATAAGCCTCTACGACCTGTCGGGCACAACATTTTTCCTCATCAGAACCGTAGAGATGGTCACCGAGCATGAGCAGAAACGGTTCGTTTCCAACCCATTCTCTTGCACAATAGACAGCATGCCCGAAACCCTCTTGAACGTCCTGTGTGACGAACGTAACTCGACTCCCTAATTCCAGCAGAGCATCGCAATATGACTGGTTCTCCTTGCTGAGTTTGTTATAGTGTTCAATCCGCGGCGGCGTTTTGAAAAATGATTCAAAAAGCCCGGTATCTCCGGGTTGCACGATAAGACAAACCTCCTCAATACCAGCGTTGATCGCTTCCTCAACGATAGCCATGATTGCTGGTTTTGCGCGTCCAGATTTGTCAATCACAGGAAAGAGTTCCTTCTTCATCGCCTTTGACGCTGGAAATAGTCGCGTTCCGAAGCCAGCGGCAGGAATAACTGCTTTGCGGACATGTTTACCCGCCTCAATAACCAGTTTCAGACACGACATTTGCAAATCCCCTTCGATAATCTCAATGACCCGCTGTTGACTCTCTTCATCTTTTACAATGAATTGGGCGGAACCGTCGCCTTGCGAACCGACACCTTTACCACCCCAGATATACGGTTGAATCGGTTCATAATTCAGGACTTTGTGGAGAACAGGTGCTGTCAATTGTGACGGGCATGCAGGTATTAAATGGTTGTCGAACTCTGTCTGCGCTCGCGTCATGAGTTTACCGACTGCCTCTGCATCGCCATCGCGAAGTGCCTGATACGCCAGTTGCGTAATCTTTGCGCTCAACGGACCGAGATAGTGTTGCACGTTCTTTTCTAATTCGTTCTCCGCAAATGGATAACAGTGATTTAATTGGCTCAGTATAAGTCGTGTGTCTTTACTGGCACCGAGATCGACAATTACAAGGTACATGTCGTGAGGTACACTGAACTCTTTTACATCAATATGGTCGCCGTCGAAGGTCATGAGGATAGGGCGTTGGTATGCACACCCTTGGTCCATTCGTCCACAGCGTGAAGGCGTAGCAGTTTCCCCTCGATAGGCATATTCCATTTCTCCGCGCGTTGTTAATTTAAGATCGTAGGTCCGGTTGAAGGCACGCGCCACCAGAACACTGATAGCGGCACTCGAAGATAGTCCTTTCTTAACAGGCAAATCCGTGAGGTAGTTGTCGATTTCCAATCCTTGCACCCGATAGTTCGTTAAAATTTCATAGGCGACCCCAGCGGCATAACTAAAAAAGCCGCCTTTTTCAGCTTCAGCGAGAAGAGCACTTCGCTCCATAGGCAGACTGTAGGGACCGTGGCGGGTGCCATCGCTGAGGGTCGTTTTCAAAATCAGACGGTTCGGATGCGGTTTAACCTCGGCGTATACACCTTGGTTTGTGCTTGTTATTAACGTATTGCCCCTTTCGAGCTCTGCGTTACTTCGCCGGTGTCCACCTGCCCAATCACTGTGTTCTCCGAACAGGCAAATTCTTCCCGGCACAAAAAGTTTCATAGTCAGTCCTTATAAGTTTACAGAATAAAGCCGCTTACCAGCAGACTCACTCAAATCGATATTGGATTGCTTCGGCAACAGCACGATAGCCTATTCGGCGATAGATGGAGTTGGAAGTCGGATTACCTAAATCAGTATAGAGAATACAACGATATTCTTCATCACGAATTTGCTTTGAGAGACTGGCAACGCACGCGCTTACGTACCGATTGTTTCGATGCTCTGGTGGTGTATATACAAGTTGCACTCTCACTACACCTTCCACAGGTACTGTGTTGCTTGCCATGGACACAGGTCCAGCACTGTGCCATAGCCAGAGTTGTCCAGCAAGGAAACTTCAATAGCCATCTTATATTATATTATGAAAATAATCCGTAAGTCAACACGGTTTCTCATTCGTGAGCATCGCAAAAACGCAGATAGAGACACTAACAAAGTTCACGGTGTTCGGTTTTGCGCCCACTGACACCTTTGTTTCCACTCTTCCGCTTTTAGTGTGGTCCCCAGAGGTAATATTTCGTCTTCTGCTATCCTGGAGAACGCCTCTGTCGCATTCACATAATCTCTCTGATGATATGCATTGATGCCCATCGTTCTCCATGCCTCTAACGCAAGATTTTGGTGTTGTTGCGGTGTCAATTGCACCGATGGTGTCCCCGGGAAACCCTTATCCGATGCCTGTGCCTTCTCCAAGAGCACGACCGCCTGGTGCAGATACTGATTACTACTTTGCCGCGCTCCTTCTCCATGAAGCAATTCCCCCGCTAAGAGATGTGCCAACCACATATCAGGTTCCGTTTGCATACACATCAATAGATACGCCATTTTCTCCCCAGAATCTTTGGGCTCGACTAACACCACACGGAGTAACTCACGTAGAGACCTATTTTCTCGCACTATTCCGCTCAACTGGGTATTCCATCCGACAGGAACTACATCGGGATAAGAGAGTGCTGCCATCCGCTTGATTCGTCGTCGCTCAATTGTTTCATGCTCTGTTTCAACCGCTGTGTATGCATTTATCGCCTGTTCATATTCACCTCTCAGCCAATAAATGTCGCCCTTCAATAACATCGCCTCTGGGCTGAACCTCGTGTCTCCCTTGTTGGCAATACGGGTTGCTAACGATAATGCTTTATCATAATCCAGCATCCGATATGCGGTGTACATCAAACCCCACAACGTGCTCAAATTGTCAGGTTCATCAGACAGCATCACCTCAAAGGTTTCCATAGCAGTGGTAAAATTTTTACGGTAATATGCCTGCCAAGCGGTATCCCGCAATGCTGCCATTTCGTGGGCACAGACCTGTTCAAAAACACTCTGCCGTTTCAAACGGTATGTCGCGTAAGCCACATCATCGTCTCGCAATGGAACAGTCTCCAAAAATTTAATCCATTCGGCTTCCAAAGCAAGCAGGTCCTTTGCGTAGTGTTTCACAAAATTGCCGGTCGGAAATGCCCCCTTAAATTTGTCTATACCGTAGGTATCAACAAGAAACCGGACGAAAGAGCCAGCCAACAGATAACTCTGCGAACCAGCACGCCCCCAAAATCCAAGCCCCATGACACTTGACAACGGCGGCGCGATCTCCATCTGACGCATCGCTTTTGTCCACTGGTGCCCCGTAAGCTTACCTTCATCCCAATCAGCGGCAACCGCAATTCCTTCGTGAAGCCCTATCTTCAGACTCACTTTCACTGGGGACCACGGCACAGTAAAAACATGTGCCAACTCATGTTTCAGGACAGGATGTGGAAACCCCTGCGCGTGAATGTGAAACCCATGTCCGAACGGGTCTTCAACAGATGTGCCGCGTGCACCAATCAATCGCTTTTTCTGTTCAGGAGATGCATAGATATACGCACGGACCTTTCGAGATTGCATCGTGCCATCAGGATCGAGATACTCAGACAATTGCGAGTACTGAAACTCACAATCTTCAACAATTCGTTCAATTTCCGCTTCCAGTTCACGTGCGTAGAAGATTTCAAAATGCGCCGTTTCACGCAAGCCTCCGAGTTGGCGTGCAATATCGTCGCGTGTCGGTCGTATTCCTAATGCCCCTGCATAAAGTTGGAAGCTAAGCAAACCGATGACCAACAGATACAACCCTACACGTCCTGCGAGCGGATCGAAAAGTTTACGCCACCTCAACTGTGGCATTAATCCTGTATCCCTACTCACTTCACATAAATTGATAGTAAGTCCCAAAAACAGCAATGCCCACAACAGCGTTTCCGCCCTTGCAATCAGCAGTGTATTTGTTATCGGAATGACGAAATCATAAATCGGTCCAGGAAAATATCCGAATGTAGCGTGATATGCAAACACGGGTGGATGAAATATTAGATTGACAACCACCGGAATACAAGAAACAAAAAGGTAACCAAGATAGGCAAGATATGCCAACCATCGTTTTTTAATCCAGAACCCGAAAAACACGCCTGCCGCCGTTGTGTACACACAACTAATTACGGATAAAAGAATAAAGAAGAGGAAACCTTCACCGAAGTTACAATTTTCAACGCGAAACGCATTCAGCAGAATGATACCGAGTGGGAGTCCCAACAAACCCACGTTGAATATCAGTGCCTCCCAAAAACACCGCATGACAATTTGTCTCGGTGAACCCGTAAGCACATCGGGCTTCCGTTTCATCTGCCGCAACACTGTCAGTGTTACGTGTGCACCTACGAAAGAGATACTCAGTGCCATTACGGCGCAAAACTCAAAAGCAAGAATATTAAACAACGGGACATCGGCAAGTACCAGTGCCAATACACCGAATGCCATGAACCATAACCAATATGAAAATGTCCTGTGAACCGTAAGTATTATAGGCATCTCTAAAAAATCGACAATCGTATTTAGTGTCTATTTTATTGAGATATCTCCTCTGTGTCAAGCAGAATTCCACGCGCATTCCTCTTGTAGGAGCGATCTCCGAATCCTGAGGAAACACCTCTCAGTCGCGACATTCGGTTTACCGATACAGGAAACCGAAAACTGAATGCCTTTATTTATCTATTGACTACTATTTTTCAGGTTTAGTTGCCAACGCCCTCAGCTCTCTTCAAAAAATGGTATCTCTCGGACCCAACGCTAAACCTAAACAGAGCCATCCGGTTTCCTATTGTCTCCAAATTAATTCCCTGCCAATGTATTGTGAATTGTAGACTTACTATTAAATAAACTGGATTATAGAATTTTCTTGCAGTTTTAGAGAAAATATGTTAAACTACCGTATTATGAGTGTCTGGACGCGGTGGAAAACCGCAGAAGGCACCTGCATAACTCGCAAATCAATACAGGAAGACTGCGCTGCTAATGCGCACGCTCAACAGGAGAAACGACAATGGCAAATGGATTCACACGATTTTTTAAAGGTATCTGGTATACACTGTCAGGAAAGGCACACGAATCCGCGGATAAAATGATGGAAAACCCCGAAGCCGTCAGAGGGGCTTACGAAGACATCATCAACGACAAAAAGGGGAATATCCAACGCTACAAGGCCGCGATCGGGCAACTGATCGCACTCGTTGAACAGAAAAGATCTGCGGTTAAAAGCCTTACCGACGAAGTCGAGCGACTCGAAGAACTTAAATCAGGAGCAATCGCCAAGGCACAGCAGACCGCTGCCCAATTACAAGGCGACGGACTATCACAGGAAGAAATCAAGGTGCACGGTGAATACACCCGATGCGTCACTGCTTATCAAGACTTCAATTCCAACTTGACGGAGAAAAGCGGTCGCATTACGGAACTCGAAAACGAGATTGAAGGTGCGCAAACTGATATTGAGTCGCATAAACTTCAGATTACCAGTCTGCATCGCGATTTAGATAAGATTAAGTCCGAGCAGTCTGAGGCAGTTGCGGATCTGATTACGGCACGAGAGCAAGAGGAAATCGCCGATATGCTCTCCGGTATTAGCATGGACGGCACTTCTGCCGAATTGGGTCGGATGCGCGAAATACGTGAGAAAGCGAAAGCGCGTTCAACAGTTGCACAGGAATTGGCTGGAACGGATTCAAAAAGCGAAGAGGAAGAATTCCTCACTGCAGCGCGTTCCTCTGCTACCAATGACGAATTTGACACCTTAATTTTCGGAGCACAGCAGACTGACGCAAAAACAGAAACGGACTCTACCAAGAAGACTACCGATTCCGACTCTGAATTGCCGGTATAACGCGCCACAAAAAACGCAGTAACTCACGCGCAGTTGCGTCACCTCGAACAGAAGGGGGCGATGAGCCATAGCCGTTAAAAGTCCAACCTATACATTCCGGAAAGAAGCCGGAATGCTCATCAATTCGGGTACCTCTCGTAGCCTCGTCCTATCTGGAAATATCCACGATCTCTTCTTCGTCCGAGACGGAGATAACACGGATTATATTCCACTCGTCTCCTTCTTGACGCAGAGCTGGGACATTCCAGGGTTCATCTTAATAGTTTACGAACTCAATGGACCCATCCGATTTTCAAAAGAGACTGAGCGCGAAAAAGTTAAGCGTGCGTTCAATCTATGGCGAGGCTCAACAGAGGCGAACGTCGACATAAATGCCAGCGTCGGCACCCCTCGTCCAACACCGGCAGTCGTTCAACGCACGCCCTCTACAGAAGTCGATGAACCTGCAGATACCTCTTTCACGCAGTACATGAACGATGCAATCGGCAGTCCAACGTTGGCACTTGAACTCCTACGGCAGTTCTGCTTACTCTCTCGCACCACAGACGCGCAGGGTGAAAAACTACTATCGGAAAAATTGATAATCCTGATTGAAGCAACGGACATGTTGCTACCGGAAGGCGAAATTCGGAGTTTGTCGCTACAGGACAGACACCGGGTCAGCATCGTTCAAGATTGGATTTCGGACTCCAGTTTTATGGACGGGAACGACACCGTCATCTTCATCGCTGAATCAGCGAGTCTCGTGAACTCTCGAATTACAAGGCTGCCACAGGTTATCACCGTCGAAATACCGGCACCGGGGATGGAGGAGCGTCAGCATTTCATCTCATGGTTTAACAACACACCGAAACTGGTGGAAAAACCGCTAAACCTTTGGGGCACGCAAGCCCAACTCGCAATGCTCACAGCAGGTTTATCCATACAGGCACTGCGACAGATGCTCCTTACCGCGCGTTATTCCGGTGAGAAATTGCAACCTGAGGATGTCATCAATAAAGTGTCCGAATTCATCCAAGGGCAGTTAGGCGATGATGTCGTAGAGTTTAAAAAGCCTGCACACAGTCTCAAGGACATCATTGGCAACCAAAAATTAGTGGATTTTCTGAAGACGCAATTGATTCCGCGCGTCACCTCAACCGGTCCCGACGCGATCGCCGGTATGAGCGTCTGCGGTCCCATTGGTAGCGGAAAAACGTTCATTTTCGAGGGACTCGCTGGTGAACTCGATATCCCTGTGCTCGTCCTCAAGAACATCCGGAGTATGTGGTTCGGACAGACAGATGTCATTTTTGAACGACTCCGACGATTACTGATGGCTCTTGTGAAGGTGCTCATCTTCGTTGACGAAGCGGACACCCAATTCGGTAATGTCGGGACAGACGCACACAGCACAGAACGACGTTTGACAGGAAAGATACAAGCAATGATGTCCGATCCGCAACTTCGTGGCAATATCACCTGGCTCCTCATGACTGCTCGGATCTATCATCTCTCTCCCGACCTACGACGAGAAGGTAGAGTCGGGGATATGGTGATCCCGGTGCTTGATCCGAAGGGTGAGGATCGTGAGGCGTTCCTCCGCTGGACGCTCGCCAAAGTTCTTCCCGATGCGCTCTCGGAAGATACCATCGAACGACTTGTGAAACTGACAGAAGACTATTCTGCGGCGAGTTTCGCATCGCTACGTTCCGATTTGGAAGCCGCCAGTCTCATCAAGCAAGACAAACTGACACTCGATGAAATCATCGCTGTCGCAGAAGACCGCATCCTACCGAATATCGGTCCGATTCGACACTATCAAACCTTGCAAGCCCTCGTCAACTGCACACGAAAATCTCTACTCCCCGGTGACTATTCCGCTGAGGTTCGAGAATCATGGATGAAAGAGATCGCACAGCTTGAAGCCATTGGTGTTACGAAATAGTGAGAAAAATAGGACAACGGAGTGGTATTCTAAAATCACTTAAAAGGAGAATCACAATGCCATATTCTGATTATACCGCAGAAGAAATCGGAGTCCGCGGTGAAGAGATCTATCAGCAGCAAATCCGTGATCAAGTTGATCCAAAACACAAAGGCATGTTCCTGGTACTCGATATTGAAACCGAGGACTATGAAATTGACGAGGAGGATTTGGCAGCTACAGAACGTCTACTTGCCAAACACCCGGGTGCTATGACTTACGGTGTGCGAATTGGATATCCGGCAGCCCACGGCATAGGCTTTAATTTCGTGGAATATAATGTGGACTGTGATAATGATAACCGGGAAAATTAGAGCCGAACGCGCAGCCATCATTGAAATGGAAGTTATCGGTTTAAATCAACGAGCGAAAATTGAGGCAATTCTTGATACTGGATTTACGAGCCATCTAACGCTACCAGGGTTCTTAATTGACCACTTAAAACTCCCACGGATTGGTACTCGGCGCACGATTATTGCTCACGGAAGGGCAGTATTTCTCAACCTATATCTTGCAAAAGTGATATGGCACGGCAGAGAACGCAACATAGAAGTTCTGCAAACAGACAAACAACCGTTGGTCGGTATGGCACTGCTTCGCGGAAGTCGTCTGACCTTGGATGTTGTGCCAGATGGCGACGTAACGATTACCGCACTGCCATAGCGAGAATCACAATGCCATATTCTGATGACCCTCCGATGTGATCATCTCACATCAGTTGAGATCGATAACCTCTCCGGTTGCAGCGGAACGATAGCCGGCACAGATAATTTCCACGGAATGTGCCGCAAATTCGGCGTTCATCTCACTCTCTACACCGTTTTCAATACAATCGACAAACGCACCGAATTCCCGCGCACTATCGTCATCACTGCCAACGTCTATCCACTGTTGCTTCGGTGGCATCCCAATCCCTGCCTGCGTGCTACTCCACATCCCCATTGGATCGAGCGGATGCGGGGTCGGTGGTTCAAATGCCGGTTCAGCCGCAAAAACTTCCAATCGGTTCGCCGACGCATCAAACGTCAGACTCCCTTCGGTACCGACGAGATGTACTTTCCGTACACCACCCTGTGCGTGACTCTGCCATCCGTAACGTCCTCCGACAATCGTCGCTGTGGCTCCATCTTCCAACGTTAGGACCAAAGCACCGAAGTCTTCAACATTGCAGCCGAGATGTTCCTTAAAGAAATAGTTCGCCGTCCCACCGAACACACGCTGTGCCCGTTTCTGTGTCAACCAATTCACCATAGACACGGCGTAGACCCCGACATCGAACATCTCAGGTTTCGCTTCAACGAAACTGTAGCGTTCGCGTTCGGATTTTTCTATTCTTTTTTGTCCGACAGGTGCACTACCGGGATGCCCTTTGGAGAACAGAACATCACAATGGACTGCCCGAAGTTCGCCGATGCTTCCACTTGTCAACGCCCGCTGTACGGTGCGCGCCCACGCACTGTGAATATTGCTGAACATCTGGGTCCGCACGCCACTCTTCGCAACCGCTGCAACGATCTTCTCGGCACCCTCTGGGGTGAATGCCATCGGCTTATCAAGATAGACATGCTTTCCCGCTTCAGCACATTTCGCGCCGATACGCCCGCGACGCTCTACGTCTGTACAGAGACTCACAATATGCACATCCTCGCGTGCGAGTGCCGTGTCGAGATCAGGGATAAACGGCAAATCCATAGATTCAGCAAGCGAACGTGCCAACGTAATCCGCTCTGGTGGAGCATCGGGTTCATCAGCAAATGCGACCAATCGACAACGGGCATCCTGCGCAAAACTCAAAGCGTAATTCTCTTGATGTGTGCGATTCCCACCGAGTAGGAGAACCCCATATTTTCCATCTTTTTGCATGTTTAATCCTCCAAAAGAATAGGTTGACCGCTCTCAAGCGATTGCGCGATAGCCTCTGTCAATTCACCCGTATCATCCAATTGTGGCGATGTAGCATTCAGGTAGTGCCTGCCCACAGGTGTTTCATGATAGATAACACCTTTATTACCAACCAACATGATGTCAATCGCCGTCTCAAGCTCGACCCGATTGACACTCAACAGTGCCATCTGCCCGCCGGCATAGTGGACCATTACCGTAACCTGTGCTGCTTCCGCGTCTCCTTGCGCGTAGACCCGTTCGGGTGATGAGGACATCCATCCATTTGCGAGTGCCGCCATTTCTGCTACCGATGATAGCAGATTCGCTGCATCACCCGCTACGTGGAGAACACATCGTAGGAACACTGGACTCCCAATCCGTTCTTTTTCAAGCACAGACTGGACAGACTTTTTAAGCAATTCCATCTCTTTTCCTTTCTCAACTTTGTAGGTTTACCATAAAGCAAAACAGCAAGCCTGCATTCTCACTAAAATCATTGACGAATCTGCGGACATTATGCTATAGTGTGTATGATTATCGGTTATCGGTTTTCAGTTATCAGTTACAAGAAGGTTCTGTTAGACGAAAGCCTCTTAACCGAGAACTGACAACTATAAATGGAGGAAAACAATGCCACTGAAAACCCTTGAAGAACTCGTTGCAGAAGCAAAAGCGAATGTCGGACACATCTCACCCGCCGAATTCACAGAAGCGACGGAGACAATCATTCTCTTAGATGTCCGCGACGAACCCGACTACGATAAAGAACATCTACCGGAAGCAGTTTCTCTACCCCGCGGCTACATTGAACTCGATATTGACGAGATCGCCCCTGAAGCAGACACACATATCGTCACATATTGCGGAGGCGGTACCCGTGCGACACTTTCTGCACAGACCCTAAAAAACATGGGCTACGAAAACGTCTCAGTACTGACAGGTGGCTTCCGCGGCTGGAAAACCGAAGGACTCCCAACTGAAAAAGCTGACGAATAAGTCCTCCTATGCATATAAGTTAGCATAGATAACAGACATTGTCAATATCTTGGTATTGAGCAGACGGGACGATTCCATTTTCCATAAACGCAATCGTCCTGCTCAATCCTCGTAGATTGGGTTGAACGGGAAAATCGAAACCCTATCAATCCAAAGATACCTCCGTTTACCTATAATGATTCGTGTAGAGAAGAACGATAGTGAAACCCAACATTCCAGCGAACAGGGCATTTGTGATACAGCGTTGAATTGGCTAATCGTAAGCAACAATCATCGAATAGACACCAAGGGAGAAAAACATGCGTAACAGATACATCCTCTTAGCCCTGATACTCCTCACGCTTTTTGTCGGCGATAGCGATGGACAAAAGAAACAACTCAACGTCTTTACGTGGGCAGGTTACGTCAGCGACGACATCCGCGAGGGATTTGAAAAGGAATACGGGGTGAATGTCCTCATCGATACATACGCCAGCAACGAGGATCTCCTCGCGAAGTTATTAGCAGGTGCGACAGGTTACGACATCATCATGCCGTCCGACTACATGGTATCAATCTTAATCAAACAAAACCTGTTAGCCGAACTCAACCGCGACAATATTCCCAATTTCCAGAACATCAGTCCCCTTTTCCTCGGCAAATACTTCGATGCAGAAAATCGATATTCCGTCCCGTACACATTTGGCACTGCAGGCATCGCCTACGATTCGTCAGTCGTTACACCAGCACCTGACAGTTGGACAGTGCTTTGGGATGCGCAATACAAGAATCAATTCAGTATGTTGGATGACCAACGCGAAACCATCGGTGCCGCACTTAAACTGCTCGGATATAGCCTGAACACATCCGATCCGAACGAGATTAAAGCGGCGAAAGAGAAGTTAATTGTTCAGAAACCGCTTGTCAAACAGTATAAAAGTGAGGCGGAAGAACTCCTCATCGCTGGAGATGTCGTCATGGCACACTGCTGGAGTGGCGATGCGTTCCGAGCAACCGAAACCCGTCCGACGATCCGGTACGTGATCCCTAAAGAAGGGTCAAGCCAGTTTATCGATGCGGTCTGCATTCCGGAATCTGCACCGCATCAGGCACTCGCCGAGCAGTTTATCAATTACCTGCTTCGTCCCGAAGTCAATGCGAAAATTACGGCTTTCACGAAATACGGAACCTGTGTGCCAACAGCGAAAGAATACTTACCTGAACACCTGCGGGAACACAAATTCATCTATCCGCCAGCAGAGGTATTGGAATCCCTTGAATGGCTGAAAGATCCGGGGGATTTCACGAGACACTATAACCGGGCATGGGAAGAGATTAAGGCAAAATAAAGTAGCATCTCTTTCTCTTCCCACACACGACTCACATCTTATTTGTGTTGATAAGGAGAAATCAATGATGTTCAAAACGCTTCAACATCTACGATGGATTATTGAAGGCTTGTAGTCGTGCGATTCATCGCACGTCCCAGTTGAGGATGCCATGAAAATTCCAAAAACGCTGTTCTTCATGGTTCTGAATCCGATACCGTTCATCGTTCACTTAACGTGGTGGTTTTTGTTTGCGGCTTTAGGTGTTGTATTCGACGATCCATTTATAGAAGGGAAATGGCCCCATATTGCCCAAATCGTATCACCGCCTGCGTCTATTGGGAATTATGTCACAGCCGCTTCAATTATTATCAACGAAATCACTGACGATATATGGAGAAATGGATTTTGGATTTATGTTGTCATGCCACCTTTCCTTATCTGTTACCGAGAAGCGAGAGGTAATCTAAAAGGGATCGCCAGAGAACAACAGGTGTGGATGGAATGGTATCATCGGCAACAGGAAACGATAGTGCAGAGAAACGCTTTTGAGGAATCTCCACCCGCATCGGAGGACAGGCATATCAACTCCTATTTCAGAAAGGCACAAAAAACACTACTATCTATGGTTCGTAATCCGGTGCCTATTATCGCCCATTTTGCCTACTGGTTTTCTGCTTTTACGCTGCTATTCTTTACGCTGCTATTCATTGTGCCACAGCTCCTATTCGTTGGGACAGACGAGCCAGGTATTGTTGGCGAATTCGTGCAGGCATTAACTCATTTTGCTATTCTTTCTCTCGTACTTGCGCTACTTTCCAGTTACCAAGAGGCAAGAGGCACTGTAAAAGGGAATGTCAAGGTGCGACAGGCGTGGACGGAATGGTACCATCGACAACAGGAAGCAAAAACGCAGGAAACACGCTTTGACGTATCACCACCTTTATTTGATACCTTCTGACCCTTACGGCAACGAATCTCCTTATGAAAAAAGGTTTCACATGTAAGGAAAATAGATCATGAAACCCCCAAAAATCTTGGTGCTCATAGTGTCCAAGCCGATAACCTTTATAGTCTCTTTGTTCGTAAGTTGGATTTCATTCTCTGCCCTCGCTACGCTCTCAGACGATCCGTTCATATACGGTACATGGCCGAATGTAGTTGCGGCAGCATCCATTCAGAGAGCCATTTCGCTCATCATCGGAGAAATCGTTGGGGATTTCGCATACGAGGGATATAAGATTGCTGTCCCGTGCGCGTTCATTATCAGTTGGCGGGCGGCGCGGGGGCACCTAAAAGGGATTGCCAAAGAACGTCAGATTTGGATACCATGGTATCACCAGCAAGAGAAGGCAATCACAGAAGGAAGGACGCTTGAAGAATCACCGCTTTCATCGAAACATAAGCGAACCAACGCTTATTTCGTAAACATGCGAAGCATCTTGTTATACTTGATCCGATTGCTGATGTTCTTTACTGTTCATTTTTCATGTTGGTTTTCTGCTTTTGTACTGTTTGTTATTATCATACAACCCAGCAACGAAATTACCGAAACATTCCATTATCTCGTGAATTCCTTTCCTGACTTTGCTATTATGGCTATTATACATGCATTTCTTTCCAGCTACCAAGAGACAATTGGGCGTATAAAAGGGGCTGCCAAAAAGCAGCAGATGTGGATACAGTGGTATGAGGAGCGGATGAAATGGTATGATAGGCAACAAGGGGCGAAAACACACGGATACGCCCTCCCAGAGGCACCTCCAGTGCCGCCGTTAGACGCTTATAATTAAGGTTTTTCACGGAAAAAAGAAACCATAAAGGAGGAAAAGTTGAGCAGACCGAATATTCTATTCATCATGTCCGACGACCACGCTTCACATGCTATTAGTAGCTACGGGAGTCGGATTAACGAAACACCGCACCTCGATCGTATTGCTGATGGCGGTATGATTCTCCAAAACTGTTTCTGTGTCAACTCTATATGCACACCGAGTCGTGCGAACATTTTGACCGGCAAACACAGCCACCTCAACGGCGTCAAGACGCTATCAGATCCGCTTGACGGTAGGATACCGAATGTCGCGAAGATGCTCCAAGCTGACGGCTATCAGACGGCAATGGTAGGCAAATGGCATCTCGGGCACGGCGGGAACGCAGACCCGACCGGTTTCGACTACTGGAACGTCTTACCGGGACAAGGACTCTATCACGATCCAGTGATGCTCGACCCCGATGGCGAGAAAACCCATCAAGGCTATACCACCGACATCATCACCGATTTTTCATTGGAATGGTTACAGAATCGGGACACGGAGAGACCTTTCTTCATGATGTGTCACCACAAGGCACCACATCGTCCGTGGGATTCCGATGAGAAGCACGCACAGATGTACGAGGATGAAGATGTTCCGATGCCGGACAACTTCTTCGACGATTACGCCAACCGTTCAAACGCCGCAAAGGATGCGAAAATGCGGGTCTTCGGTCACATGAGCGAAAGAGACCTCAAGATTGATACACTCGGTCCGCCGCCTGAAGGATTATCGGAGGAAGAGTTAGCAAACTGGCAGTATCAACGGTATATCAAAGAGTATCTGCGCTGCGTTGCCTCGATCGACGATAACGTTGGACGGATGCTCGATTATCTTGATGAGGAAGGCATTGCAGACGATACGCTCGTCATCTATACCTCCGATCAAGGCTTTTTCTTAGGCGACCACGGCTGGTATGACAAGCGGTTCATGTACGAAGAGTCCTTGCGGATGCCCTTCCTTGTCCGCTACCCGCGCGAGATCCAACCCGGTAGTTCATCCGACGCAATGGCACTGAATATAGATTTCGCAGAGACCTGGCTTGATTATGCGGGGCTTCCGATCCCAGAGGACATGCAGGGAACGAGTATGCGGTCCCTTCTCAATGGCGAAACGCCGGACGATTGGCGAACGTCAATGTACTACCGCTACTGGATGCACCTTACACACCACTATGTTCCAGCGCACTACGGGATCCGAACGCATCGCTATAAACTCATCTATTACTACGGCGAGGCACTGGGCACAACGGGTTCGGTTGATGAACCGAAAGAACCCGAATGGGAACTTTTCGATCTTGAGAAGGATCCGAATGAAATGTGCAGTGTCTACGACGATCCAGCGTATGCCGACATCGTCACCGAATTGACAGCGGAGTTGTATCGACTCAAAGCAGAGGCAGGAGATGAAGAGTAGTTGTCGTCTCTCGGGGCGTTCGCTATGCTCCCCTTCCCAGTAACGAGTGGGGACCCCTCTCGTCGGTCGGTTAAAGAGGTATTTGGTTAAATGGTAGCCCGGAAGGTGCGGTTTCCTAACCGCATCAAGCATCGTTAGGAAATTACTGATTAAATTGCTAATTTTCATTCAACCTCATCACCAACATGGAGGCAAAAAATGGCAACGCAAACCCCATTACAAAACATTGCACCCGGTATGAAAGTCACGGCGCAGATGTCGCCGGAACCGAGTGAGGCAGATTTGCAGTTCGCCAAGCAGATGGACGTTGAATATGTCGTCCTCTGGACAAACGGCGAAAATGCGAATTACGACTATTTCATGAGTCGCCGCGAGATTTTCGAGAATGCAGGACTCAAGATCTACGGATTCGGCAACAGCGATGTCCACAATCAGGACGGGATTGTGCTGAACTTAGAGAACCGCGACGCGAAGGTCGAACAGTACAAAAGGTACATTCGCGATCTCGGTAAGGCAGGGATTCCGTATACGACCTATGCACACATGGGCAACGGCATCTGGAGCACCGAACGTGAGACAACCCGCGGTGGCGCAAGTGCGCGGGGGTTCAACCTTGACGCAGCACAGGAAGGACATTGGGGAGGCAAATTGTACCCGATGCCGCTCTCTCACGGACGCGAGTTCAGTGAAGATGAACTCTGGGATAACTACACCTACTTCATCAAGCAAGCGGCACCAGTCGCTGAGGAAGCAGGCGTGATGATCGGGATCCATCCTGATGACCCACCCGCAGTGCATCTTGCTGGAATTCCGAGGTGTATCTTCAGCAGTTTTGAAGGTTACAAACGTGCCCTTGAAATCGCTGATAGTCCGAATGTCGGTATGTGCTTCTGCGTTGGTTGCTGGCTGGAAGGCGGCGAACTCATGGGCAAAGATGTCATCGAATCCATTCGCTACTTCGGCGAACGGAACAAAATCTTCAAAGTCCACTTCCGTAACGTCGATCAACCGCTCCCACACTTCGTCGAGACCTTTGTCGACAACGGTTATCAGGATATGTATCAAGTCGCAAAAGCACTCCGCGAGGTCGACTTCAACGGTGTGCTAATTCCCGACCATATTCCGAGTATGGCGGATGACGGTCGCGTTGGTACAGCGTATACAATCGCCTATATGAATGCCCTCGTGAAACGTGCGAACGAGGAGGTCGCGGCGTGACGACATCCGCGCGAGTCATTTTATTATTACTAACCCTCCCGCTAACCGTGTCGGCGGATTGGAACGATTTTCTTGGTCCCGCGCGAAACGGCAAATCGCAAGAAAAGATAGAGATCGCGCCATGGCGGAACACGGGTCCCCCCGTCGTTTGGCACACGAGGATCGGTACCAGCTACGGGGCACCCACCATCGCAGGCGGACGATTGTTCATCTTCGCGCGTCATGGCAACATGGCGCGTCTCACCTGTATGGAAAGCGACACCGGTACGGAACTCTGGCGATTTGAATACCCCACAGACTACGAAGATATGTACGGATATAACAATGGACCGCGGTCTTGTCCTGTCGTTGATGGAGACCGTGTCTATATCTTCGGTGTTCAGGGGAAGTTGCACTGTCTGAATGTTTCGGATGGAAACCTGTTATGGAAGGTAGATACGGCAGCCCGTTATAATGTAGTTCAAAATTTCTTCGGCTCCGCTTCAACACCGATTGTTGAAGGTGAGTTACTCATTGCCCAAATTGGGGGTTCTCCACCGGGTACCCCGAAAGATCCTTGGGCATCAAACGGTAATCCGCCATCAAACGGCACCGGTATTGTCGCATTCAACAAACACACAGGCGAAGTAGTCTACGAAATCGGCGACGAATTAGCGAGTTACGCCAGCCCTATCATAGCAACGATCAATGGACGACGGTGGGGATTTATGTTTGCTCGCGGCGGTCTTGTCGGCTTTGAACCGACGACTGGTGAAATAGACTTCCACTATCCGTGGCGCTGCCCAAGGATTGAATCCGTCAACGCTTCATGTCCAGTTGTTGCCGACGACCTCGTCTTCATCAGTGAATCTTACGAGATCGGTAGTTCCGTTCTCCAAGTGTCTCCCGGTGGATATAAGGTTGTTTGGAAGGATCCTCCTAATCGCCGAAATCAATCCCTGCGGCTGCACTGGAATACTGCTGTCCATCACGACGGCTATCTCTACGCCTGTAGCAGCAGACACTCCAGCGGTGCGGAACTTCGGTGTGTAGAACTCACGACAGGTAAAGTTGTATGGGGACAACGTATTGACGAACGTGCTTCGTTGCTATGGGTAAACGATTATTTTATCTACCTCGGTGAATACGGACGGTTGATGCTACTCAAATGCACGCCTGAAAAGATGGAGATCATTTCTGAAGCAGTCCCAAGAGACGGAAATGGAAAACAATTTATACAATATCCTGCATGGTCGGCACCCGTGCTGTCAAATGGGCTGCTATATGTTCGAGGTAAAGATCGGTTAGTCTGCTTTGCGCTCACCCCGCAGAAAGATTAAGGGGCTCGTTCTTTTGCTACGGCTTCCACAATGTCGCTTCAATGAATCTCTCACCATCCGGCTCCTCATCGAAATAATAAGCGGTCACTATAGTTCCATCAGGACGTTGAATTGTGCGCGGATACCCGATATCGGGATCTCCGCCATTATCGCGCAAAACGATCTCCTCCTCCCAAGTTTCACCAGCATCACTGCTCAATTTGGCACATATCCGATGCGGAGCATCCCTGTACCCGTAAATTAGACAGAGTCGTCCGTCGTGAAGATGCGTTAGCGTTGGTGGGTTTCCACCGCGTCCTGTATTCTCGACAGGTCGGTTCATGTAATTCCACGTCTGTCCGTTATCATCTGAGGCGTAGAGGTCAATCCAGTTCTGCCGTTCTTCCCAGTCAGCATTCGTATGACCACTGCCCCCTCGGCACCGAACTGCTACCAGAATCTTTGAATCAGATAACCGAACACTCGCTGGCATAATCGCGAACCCCTCAGGCTCCGGTCCGATCTGAGACAGTAATGAAAAGGATTCACTTCCATCGGTGGTTTTCGCACAGAATATCAAACCCTCCTCACCGTCCGCCTTCGATGCCGTGAGGAACAGCAGGCAGTCATCCTGACCTGAGATGAGATAATCTGTCCGAGCAGCGATACCGGTATAATCAAACATCGGAAGTCGATATGGACCCTTCCAACTCTGGCACCGGTCGAGAGAAGTGTAAAACCATGAGTATGATCCGGCTCTCAGTCCGGCTCGGCTGCACATTATCGCAAAATCCGGGTGCGTAAAGTCGATGCGCGGCGGTGTGTCAAACGAAACCTCCGCTGTTGACCTATGCTGCTCTTCCACATGTTCGTCTGCAGAGAGTGTACCCCTTGCTGGCAAACGACACGGTGTTTCCGAGACGCTCCATGTCTCACCGCCATCAAAACTTCGTGCCTGCATCCCGACAAAGGGTTTATCGCGGTCACGGCGATGGAAACCTGCATCCGATTTGTGATAGCCAACCGTGAATCCAACAACGATTTCGTTGTCCCATGCCCAAATACCGTAATTTGCTGGCCAGCCTGCGTAGCGACCCGGCTCGCGATAGATCGTAACTTGTCGCATTCTTTTCTCAATACCTCCATTTTCGTGATATAGATTTGTCAATTTTTAATTTTACCTTGCGGAGAACAAGGTGGGTTAAAACTTTAACGGGCTATTCTCAAGAACCGCCCTCCATTCCATTAAGGCTACAGATTTTAGCGGGCAAAGAATAACCCGCAGCAGTGTCCCACAAGTCTCTCCATCAAAAAACCCAGTGAGCAGTATAGCACCAATTAGTCTTTTTCTCTATGGAAAACTTGACTTATTTCCGCACTACGGGTAAAATTTAATCCAGAAGAAGTAAGCACAAGCACGCGCAGTGCTGGATATACCGAATCGCGAGCACAACTCGCTCCTACAAACAAAGCCTGGCTGAACCGCAAGGAAACGTAAAAAAATGCGAAACGGGTTGACAATTGTAATTATCTTTTTTCTCTGTTTGCCGCTATCTGGAATCACTGGCGAGGAATCCGGCGACCACAGCGCATACGTCCAGCACGTAGAGCAAGCCTTCATTCTCATGTTTCAAGGCGATAATCTCCGAGCTATCTCCGAGTTTGAAGCCGCGCTCGCGATTGAACCCGATCACTACGAGGTGCTGCACTATCTCGGTATGGCACAAGCCCAAGAGGAATTCTGGAACAAAGCCACCGAAAACTACCAACGCTCCTTAGCACTGATGCCTGACAACATCGAAGCCCTCTACTCACTTGGTGTTGCCTATTTCAGACTCGATCAGTGGATAGATGCCGTGCCAAGTCTCCGACGGGTCATAGTGCTTTCACCGCAACACGCACGCGGGTATGAAATGCTCGGTAAATCACTCGTAAAACTCCGTCGCTACGCAGAAGCCGTTCCGACCCTGACCAAGGCACTCACGCTGTCACCACATGGCGCAGGTCTCTATTATGAACTCGGCACGGCGCATCTCAATCTAAAAGCATACCCCGAAGCAATAGAGAATTTCAAACTGGCAATAGCGCATGGTCCAACGGGTTATGCTGAGCCACACCACGGACTCGGCACGGCGTATTTCCGATCAGGAGACCGTGAGAAAAGTAGAGCGGAAATGCAAATCTATCAGCAACTTCAAAAGGAATTCGCTGAATACGAACGCCTCACCCGTCTCACACGAGCGGAACCGAATAACCTTGAGGCATGGACGGAGTTAGCCACACTCCTCATGAATCAAAAGAACTTTGCCAGGGCTATCCCTGTCTTTCAGAAATGCATTGAACTCGCACCCAATAACGCCCACTTTTACCATGGATTGAGCCGATCCTTCATGGGGCTCAACTATCCTAAACACGCCGCAGAAGCCGCCAGAAAAGCCGTCCAACTGATGCCGAATCAAGCGATTCTCCATAACACCCTCGGTAGTACTTATGCGATGCAAGGCGAATCGCAAAAAGCAATTAACGCGTTCCGAAAAGCGGTCGAACTCGACAGCGAGGAACCTTACTACCACCTCAACCTTTCAAGAATCTATCAGGGCATGGGCAACCAAAAACTCGCGCAGGAGCATCATCGCATCTATGAATATCTTTTGTCCAAACAGAAGTAGAGGGTTTTTGCTTGGGTATTTTCCCAAGGTGACTTCGCCCCTACGGATCGGCATTACAGCAAGAGGTCTGCTGCTCCTGCTCCTCAGTGTTGGTATGAGTTTTGGGGCATCCGCACAGGACACAGAGAATCTCATATTAATCTCTGCAGGCACCTTTACCATGGGAAGCGATACCCGCGCCGCCGACGAAAAACCGATGCATAAAGTCTATCTCGATGCCTATTACATCAGCAAATATGAGGTCACGAACGCCGAGTACTATGAATTTTGGAAACAGCAATCAGAGACGGTTCCGCCAGGACAAATGCCCCAATACACCCCAGAAAATTTCACGCATCTCCCACAAATCGGTGATTGGCCCGCACGCGTAAAACAGTTTCCGAATCATCCGGTCGTTGGTGTGTCGTGGCACGATGCAAACGCTTACGCAGCGTGGAAAGGCATGCGACTCCCAACAGAAGCGGAGTGGGAGAAAGCGGCACGTGGTTATACCAATAGAACATGGCCCTGGGGCAATGCACTCGAACCCTACGCGAACACAGCGGCAAAAGATGATGGTTATGAGAACCGCCTCGCGCCTGTCGGCAGCTTCCCGAAAGGTAAAAGCTACTACGGCGTAATGGATATGGCGGGCAACGTCTGGGAATGGACAGCCGACTGGTACGGTGATGTCTACTATTGGCACAGTTCACAAGCCGCCACGAAACGTCCGAAGCAGAATCCGACGGGACCGGCGGTCGGCAGCTGGCGCGTCCTCCGCGGAGGCTCCTGGATCGATACGATTGCCCGATGTAGCACCACGTTTCGGTTCTATCTCTATCCTAACCTGAAAACCTCTTTTGTCGGTTTCCGATTGGCAAAAACCGCTTTTTAATTTTACCTTGCGGAGAAACAACAGGCGTTTGGACTTTGATGGGCGTTTCTCAAATCTGAAGAAAGGGAAACGCCCTATCAAAAACCCCTATCAAAAACCCTGCGCCGTTGTTGCAGGCTACACACTTGGGTCTAACGAAAATCGCCACTACTAATGGCTAACCGCTGACCGCTGATCACACTATGGCAATGCCAAAATTTACTATAATGGCCCTCTCACAGCCCTACCGACATTTAAAATCGTTATTACAGGCACTCCTCTTCCTCCTGCTCACCGTAAGCAACGCCGCTTCGCAACCCGCTATCTTCGTGGATGTCACCGAAGAAGCAGGTATCCACTTCAAGCACAGCAACGGCGCAACCGAACACAAGCATATCATCGAGACTATGGGTTCTGGCACGGTCTTCTTCGATTACGACATCGATGGCGATCCCGACCTCTATTTCGTTAACAGTGGTAGCGTTCCGCATGAGAACCAACAAACACTCGGCAACGTCCTCTACCGAAACGAAGGTGATGGCACCTTCACGGATGTTACCGAAATCTCAGGAATAGGCGATACAGGGTACGGGATGGCGGCATCCGCAGCAGATATAGACAACGACGGCGATCCTGACCTCTATGTCGCCAACTTCGGAGGGGATACACTCTACCAAAACAACGGCGACGGCACCTTCACCGACATCACAGAGGCCGCTGGTATTGATAACACGCTCTGGAGTATCGCCGCCGTCTACCTCGATTTCGATGTAGATGGCGACTTGGACATCTTCCTCGTCAACTACTTGGTGTATGAGTTGTCAATGCCGGTATCGACCTATAAGGGCATCGTCGGTTACGGGCATCCGCGTAGCTACAAAGGAACCCCTGATGTACTCTACCGAAACAACGGAGACGGCACCTTCACGAATATTGCCGAAACCGCAGGCGTTACAAATCCCGTCGAGGGGCGCGGTATGGCAGCCGTCGCTTGGGACTACGATCAAGACGGATTGCCCGATATTTACGTTGCCAACGATACCAATAGAAACTTCCTGTATCATAACAACGGCGACGGCACCTTCACAGATGAAAGCATCTTCATCGGTGTCGGTTACGACGATAGAGGCACTGCTGAAGGTTCTATGGGGATAGACTGTGCGGACTACAACGGCGATGGATGGTTTGACCTGATTGTTGCGAATTCGGAGAAGGCGACACTCTATAAAAACGAGGGGGGATTTTTCTTTACCGATGCCACCGCGGACAGTGGATTGGAACAACCGACACTCCCGTTTGTCGGTTTTAGCCCGCTCTTTCTGGATTACGATAACGATGGACATCTCGATATGTTCTGTGCAAACGGGCACCCACAAGATGTCGTTGAAATCTTGATGGACCATGAAACCTACGCCCAACGCGACCAGATCTTTCAAAATAACGGTGACGGCACTTATACCGATGTCTCAGCAACCGCCGGGTCTTATTTCTCAGAACCACTTGTTGGCAGAGCCGCCGCCACTGCTGATTACGACAACGACGGCGATCCCGATATAGTGATCATGAATTCCAATCAACGTGCAGTGCTGCTTCGGAATGATGGTGGGAACCAGAAAAATTGGTTGAGCATTAAACTGATCGGAACACAAAGCAACCGCGACGGAATCGGAGCGAAGGTCACGGTTACAACAGGAGATATGACGCAAATAAGGGAAGTGAAGAGTGGTTCAAGCTACGCCTCTGGAAGCGATACGCGCGTGTTGTTCGGCTTGGGAGAAAACCAGCGTGTTGAGAAAGTGAGTATCGTCTGGCAAAGCGGTAGTACACAAGAATTGCGAGACGTATCCATTAACCAGATTCTGACGATTGTGGAATCGGAAGAATAGGACGATTTCAAAATTCACGTTAGACAACAAAAAACCCGCATCCTGACTCGGACACGGGTTTTTCGTTAAGAATAAAATTACTAACGTTTGAGGTCCGCCCATCGAACCGCGAGTTTGCCTTGGGGTTCAACCGGTGTGAGGACATCTAAGAAAAGGTTGTCCTTCGTGGGTGCAATGAGAAGATCGGTATCGGTAGGTTCAAAGCGGAGGTTGACGTAATCCGCGCCACCCGATTCACCACATTTGTAGTGTAAGAAATTCTCACCCTTCTTGAATTGAATCTCAGTTGGCGTTGTGACTTCGCGAACGCCGCCTGTCCATGCGGAATTATCATAGACCTGTTCACCGTTGAGCCAGATTTGGGCGTGATCATCATGTGCGGGATGCATCACGGTCGTCCGTTCATCCGGAGAAATAACGACGATGAGACCGTGCCATGTGATGTCTCCGCCGTCAACGAGCCCGTGGCTTGTGGACATGTTAAGCTGGTCTTCGGTATTGATGTCAACAATCGACCAAGCGAGTGAACCGCCATTATCTGGAAGACTCACGATGGCATTCGCTGTTTTTCCGGCACCATCGCGTGTGGAAACGGACGCATTGGAAATCAAACCACCGCTACCTTCCGCGAGGTAGTCAATTGTTGCGGATGTGCCAAAACCACCGGTATCGGTGACGAGATCGAGTCCCCACCATTTTCCAATCCAGTTATCACCTGCCGGCTGCCAATTTTGCGCGAACGCCATTGGCGAGATCATGACAATGCAGACAACTGCGATAAAGATTGTGAATTTTTTCATAGCTATGAAATCTCCTTCTTCAATATACACAAGGTTCAGAGTATTTGAGTAAGAAGCGCGCTCCCCAAAACCTCATCACCTCATCAGATTTTACTTTTGGTGATAGCAGTACTGCGTGCAAATCACGCTTTTTTTAATGCTGACGCTCCACCGGTTATCTGTCAGCGATGTGATTCTTTTTTGATCTTCTACGAGGTAGTATACGTCACCCCGAAAAGTTGATAGAATACACACAATTAATTGTAGCACTTTTCAAATATGAATTGCAAGAAAAAAGTGCAAAACAACCGAATTTTCATAATTTTAGCAGAATGCATCAATTTTGTCAACTTTAATTTGATCAACTCCGTTATGCATGCTATAATAGCCTGAATTTCGGAAAACACCGATTCTCCCACTTTTTACATACACTGTCAAGGCACCCAAACCTAAAGGTTGGGCTTGTGCTTCGTAGCAGTTCGCGTTTTCGAGAAAACGTCTTACATCTGCTCCACAGAGGGACCCAAGGCGGCCCTCAAGATGTTCATTGCAGCGTTTACGTCTCGGTCGTGGTGGGAACCACAGGCGGGGCATGTCCATTGCCTATCAGAAAGAGAAAGATTTTCGTTATGATGTCCGCACTCCGAACAAGGCTTTGTTGTCGGGGTCCACTGTCCGATTTGTAGGAACGCACGCTTATGTTTGAAACACTTGAACTTCAGTATCTCAACAAACTGCCCAAAGGCGAGGTCAGAGACTTTCCGTCCCCAAAGACGTTTCATTCCCTCAAGATTGAGTGTCTCGACCACAAGGGTATCAAACCGTCTACACAGGTCGGTCGCCCGTTTGTAGTGCCAGTCTTTGCGTTGATTGGCAATCTTGCGATAGAGACGGGCGGGTTCGCCGACAGCACGCCACCAATTGTGAGAACCTTTGACCTTACGAGAAAGGCTTTTATTGAGTTTCCGAAGTTCGGTCAAGGACTGTTTCAAGGGTTGCGGATGTTCGATTTTTTCGCCGGTATTCAGGGTCAGATACGTCTCCAGCCCGAAATCTATCCCTACGCTCTCACCTGTAGCAAGATAGGGTTCAGTCGAGGAGGCGTCTGTGATGATATAGAGCCAGTAAGTGCCAACCGAATCGCGAAGGATTTGGATATAGCGGACATTTCCATTCCATTCGCGATGGTGGTGAAAAGAAAACCAGCGTTTGTTGAATTTCAGGGAGTGCAAGGACTCATCCCACGCCTTAAACGAAATGCGGACACGTCCTTCTTCAAGCTGATAGGCAGACTGGAACTTCGCAGAACGATAGCGGTCTTTGCGCTTAAACTTCGGCAGTCCGCCAAGTCCGTCAAAAAATCGGTCGTATGTGATGTGGATACGAATAATCACCGCGTCAAGCGTGTCGCGGGGTATCCATGCCCAATGCTTGTGAGTTCTTTCGAGCAACTTCGTCAAATGCGGTTGCAAGCGATACCTGCCAGCGTATTTACCATAGATACGGTAATACCGTTTTTCCAGTGCCAAGAAGTGGTTGTGGACATCGCCAAGGTCGTCAAGCATATTGCCCAAGCGCACGTTTTTCGGATGTTCGCGTATCTGATATTTATACGTTCTGCAAGCGCGTTTCTGTTTTCGCTTTCGCTTTTTTTTCATTGGATTTCACGTATCACGTCTTTAACCCCTGAACAGTGGGTAGGAAACCGACACGCCACCTTGCGATGACGCTGTTCATGTCGGTTTCCAACGTGAAACCTCTATTAAACCACAATTTACGAAAAATGTCAAGTGTTTTTGAAAAAAACGCTATGGTCTCACACACGAGGGCGGTTTTTCCTCCCAAGTCTAAAGACTTGGGTTTCCAAACCGAAACGTAGATGAAAACGCATTTTGATACCTTGGGTTACATCCTATGAAAACGTTAAGATTGCTATCTTCTGCTATATCTATCCTATGGGCGTTGAATGCCAACATTTCGGTGATTTTCGCGCAAGCACCGACGACACCTAAAATCTTGTTCACCTCCGCACGCGATGGCAACTACGAAGTCTATCGTATGAATCCTGATGGTTCTGAACAGGTAAACATAACACAACACCGCGCAAACGATATGAGTGCCGTCTGGTCCCCGACCGGTGAACAGATCCTTTTTGTTTCCGATCGCGACGGTCACCGATTCTTTGAGGATCGCGATCTGTACCTGATGGATCCTGATGGGTCGAATGTTCGACGCGTTTTCAAGAGAGAAGCGAGTAGAAACCATCCAACATGGTCTCCCAATGGCAAACGGATTGCTTACGAGTACATAGACCTGGGCACGCTAAAAACCACTATCCATATCGCGACCTTAGACGAACAAGAAGAGGAGCCCATTGTAAAAGGCTTTTACCCGACGTGGTCACCAGATGGGACGGAAATCGCTTATACGACTTACCTCGAAGGAATTGGGCATACCCGGCGAGTTACACTTATCGATATTCACACAGGAAAGAAAAAACTACTTCTACCCAAGAAAGCAATGGATTGGCAAAATGATCCATCTTGGTCTCCCACTGGTGACAAACTTGTTTTTTCTTGGAATAAGAATCCGTTACCGCCGGATCACAATCCACTGATTGACCCTTTTCCTGTGGTATGGGAGGCGAAGGAGACAATCTATATGGTGAATCGCGACGGTACCGATCTCAAACAACTTGTCGATGAAGCCGGTCCCGCTGCCCGGTCTCCTACGTTATAGCGAGATGGAGAGGCACTTCTATATACACAGGATGTTAATAGTTTTATGCAAATCTCCAAACTTGATGTGAACGGCGGGATTCAAACGCAGTTGACGCATATTGGGGTAAGGAATTTTGGTGGAGATTGGTTTGACCCGGCGTATACGTTATCGGTTTCACCACAACCCCAGCTGCTAACGACGATATGGGGAGATGTCAAAAAGTAGCAGCGTGTACGTATACGAGGTCATCCACGAGGAATGTAATATGAAAACGACACGGTTATTAGTTTTTGCCATATCTATCCTGTGGGCGTTGAATGCAAACGTTTGCCCTATTTTCGCAGAGGCACCGACGACCGCCAAAATCCTGTTCACCTCTCTACGAGATGGCAATCGTGAAATATACATTATGAACCCGGATGGTTCCGAACAGATGAGACTCACAAAACATCCCGCGACCGATCTGCAAGCTGTCTGGTCCGCGACGGGTGAAAAGATTCTTTTCGTCTCCGATCGCGGTGGTGCCCGCGACCTCTACTCGATGAATCCAGATGGAACTAATATCCGACGCGTCTTTAAGAGAAAAATAGAACCTTGGAGAGATAGTCCAACTTGGTCGCCCGACGGTAAACAATTCGTTTACGATCAATGGGATAGGAATGGAGGCGGCACAAGCGGTATATATATTGCCACCTTAGGTGACCAAGATGCTGAACTCCTCGGAAAGCATTCTTATCCAGCATGGTCGCCGAACGGAACAGAAATTGCCTGCGTTGCAGCGAACCCTGCGGGAACTTGGATTATATTATTCAACGTCCGGACACGAAAGCATCAACGACTTCTACCCAAAAAATCACTCCCTTGGCAAACCCAACCGTCTTGGTCGGCTATTGGTGATAAACTCGCCTTTGCTGGGAACAACCACCCGCTACCCGTCATCTTGGATAGAGATCTGCACAACGCATGGAAGGCAAAGCAAACGATCTTCATTGTGAATCACGACGGCACTGGACTCCAGCAGCTTATTGAGGAAGCCGGTCCCTATGCCCAATATCCGGCATTATCGCCAAATGGAAACGAAGTTCTTTATACACGGCGAATTAATGGAGATTTCCAAATCATTAAACTGGATCTGAACAGTGATGTTCGGACGCAATTGACACATATTTCATGGAATACTGGCGGGGATTGGTTCGATCCGGCGTATGCGTTGCCGGTTTCACCACAACCCCACTTGCTAACCACGACATGGGGAAAACTGAAAACTAAACAGAATAACCAATAGAACTGATCGGATTGACGGATAAACAGACCTATATCGAAATGGAGAAAACATCATGAACCGTTCCTACAGGCGACACCGTTCCCTGCGCGCCCTGCTCTTTGCGGGAATCGTCCATCTTTGTCTCGCTATCACTTTTATGTTCTCCTTCTATACGCCGAGGCAGAACAGGGGTGAAGACGCGCTGGCGGTGGAACTCATCAATCCGGAAGCCTTTCGGGAACAACGGCGTACCCTCAAACCGCCGCCTCCCAAAAGACTCCAAACGCCACAGCAGACAGATCCGTCTACCGAGACAAATCAACGGCATCTCGACCTCATGGCTTCCGCGAATTTAATCGACGAAACGATGCGACAATCGGAAGAGGCACTCCTACACAGCGCAACGCGATCTGTGTCTGACATGGAAACGACACTCCCTGATGTGACCACGGACGCAGAACGGATCAATAGCCGAGAATCACCGATATCAGAAGAAGTCGCAAGCCCGTTTCAGACGACCGCAGGTGAGGGTGTAGACAGTCTACGGCAACGTGTCAAAGGTGGCGGCGGTGGCGGTTTTCACAGACTCCAATCCACGGGGGCATCTGAAATCGGGACTATCGGGGACGGTGATGGAGACGGTGAGGGTGAAGGAACCGGTAAAGGGAGTAGCAACCCCTACGCTAAAGCACTCAAACGTATCGCCGATCACATCATCGGAACACGAGAGTTAGACAAGGTGAACGTCGTCTTCATTATCGACACGAGCGGGAGCATGCGTGATAACATACAAGAAATCGCTGCAAACCTGTTTGCTATGGTCGATGAATTCGATCTCGTCAATTTGGAGTACCATCTCGGCATGTCGGAATTCAGTGTCAGGCACGAAGGTCAAAAACTGGAGATCCGCACACTGTTACCCGATGTCGGGATGCTACGCAGACGGATGCAAAAAGTCGCACTCGGCGGCGAGGAATACGCACTCGACGCACTCATGGATACACCCCACCGTATTGACTTCCACGCGGATGCGGACCAATACATTATCCTCGTAACCGACGAACCCGCAACGACCGCTTTTACAAAGGAAGATGCACACACTACGATGCGGGAAAAGGTTATCAAAGAATATCAACTTCAGGATATCCATGTCAACGTTCTTGGGGTTCCAGAACCGTTTCAACAAAAGTTAGCAGAAATGACGGGCGGACTCTGGCAACCCATTCCGGGAGGTTTCGGTAAGGCTACCTCGCTTCCAAGTGAGCGCGTCGCCAATGAAGCATTTATGAAGGTATTTCGGGACATTGTTAAAGACCTTCGCCGAAACAGCGGGCGATTGCTATTTAGTATGGAATCCCAATTCGAGGTGCTACTTGAAGATGGCGATGTCCCAATCAAAAAGTTGCAACGCGAATTCAAGAGAAACGGTGTCTCTTTAGCCGGTGCCGACAACCTGTTCGGGAGTTCCACGGTCTGGGAGAAACAGAAGGGGGATTTGTGGGTAATCACCGATTATACAAACGGTCGCATCTACACCATCCGAAAACAGGGGAATAAACTGAACGTTTTCGCTGGGATCTACCCTGAAAGCTGGAACTCTTCTAACAGTCTCACTGCGATGACACAAAAACGCGGCAACAGATGGCTCATAAACGACCCAACCCGTCGTCGTATGTACACCGTCCGAAATGAAAAGAACCGACTGAACATCTATGACGGTGCAGCACTCAGTGCCTCTCCAGACAGCGCAGTGAAAGGATATGAACCTGTCGTGGATATTGTCGTAATGCTCGATTACAGTCGGAGTATGGGCGGCAAATCCGAAGCGATTATGCTCGGGTTAAGCACACTTATCGGTAGGTTAGACATCCTGCCCATTAATTATCGGATTGGGCTAATCCGTTTCGCAGAGGCGAAAGATGCCATCAAGATCATCAACGGTGCAGTCGTGACGCAGATGCCGCTCAACGAATCCATGCTGGCAAGCTACATGGAAGACCCGTTTGGCGGAGACGAACACCTCATTGATGCGATTGTGGAAGGTGTTCCGAAAGTAAAATTCAGTCCGTATGCGAGCCGATTCCTGCTCATTCTGACAGACGAACCAACAACAGGCAGATATCCATCTGAACGTGCTCTCAGTCTGTGCCAGTCGTTAGGTATCCGTGCATACGTTATCGGACATCCGGGTCCTACAGATTTTCAGAAAACCCTTGCAGAACAGACAGGCGGACGCTTCTTTACAATGCCGAAACATCTTAATAGAACCTATCCGAATCAGTAATTGGTTGTCAGTTATCGGTTATCGGTTATCAGAGAATTAGCCATCAGCAGTCAGCGGTCGGGGTTTGGATTCGCGGTGTAAGTTAATTGTTTGAATCAGGATTAAAGGATTAGCAGGATCAGAGAACCTTCTTGACTGAAGATTGTCTGTTATAGAACGCTCCAAATATAGTAGATTCTGTAATTAATTTTACACCAAATTCGGTGCGGTTAGGTGAAAGACCCTACCAGGGGTGTGCAGATATTTTCGGGCTTTACTATATTTATTAAACTTCATTGAAATATTGGAATTAACATGGACCCAACAATCCATACGCACATAGAATGTATGCACGAGAGCTTGGCGAAGATAAACAATTTTCAACCCAACGCCGATTGGTTGCGGCAGGCTCTTTTCAATGTGCCGCGCCACCTTTTCATTGAACAATACTATGATGGCGAGGGAGCAGATGGAATCGTTCACGTCGAATCACCAAATCCGACAGCAAAACACCTAAAAGCAATCTACTCCAATAGGGGTTTGATGATCCGAGAAGACCCACACAGTGCCGCATCCCAACCCTCGCTTATCTTTGGTATGTTAGACGCTCTCAAACTGACCCGCGGACGCAAGGTCTTGGAGATTGGAACGGGGAGCGGATGGAACGCTGGACTCATAGCGTTTAGCGTGGGCGACGACAGTCTCGTCTACTCCATTGACCTCCAAGTGGATTTGGTGGAGAAAGCGCGAGAACATCTGAGTGCCGCTGGATTTACTGGGGTCAACCTGAGAACGGGTGATGGTGGACTCGGATGGCAGGGAGAAACCTTCGATCGGATAATCGTTACAGTCGGTTCTCCTGACATTCCACCCGCATGGATTGAATCATTGACAGACGGCGGGATCTTGGTGATGCCGCTTAAGACAAAAGGGGTCGGAGATCCAATTCTTCAACTACAGAAACAGGGCAATAAATTGACAGGAAAATTCACGCAATGGGCGGGTTTCATGAACTTACAAGGAAACTTTAGATCTTCTACGGAGGACCCATTGGAACCCTCTTCGGACCCGGTCGTAGCAACGTTATTGCAAGAGGAACCGACAGTCGCGCCGCTTCCTGCATACGTGGCATCCGATTGCGCCTTCTATCTTCACCTCAACGGAGAACCGATGGAAACGCTCTGGGAATATCAAGGACAAAGGGGAATGCACTCCGTCCTACTGGATAGGGAATTACCCGGTTTATGTGTTCCGCGCTCGGTCCTCGAGCCGAAGCCCGAAAACCGTGTGGAAACCTATGGCAATCCGCAGCTTGTCGACCGCTTTATCACGGGAATAGAGGCGTGGATTAATCTCGGCAGTCCTAAAATTACAGACTATCACATCGAACTTATCGATCCCGCTGTGGCAGACGATGCCGCACCTGACAGTTATATTGAGAGGAGACCGAATGCAACGCTAAGGTTTTCCTTACCGGATGTCCCACTATCACGGGACCGAACTGACTGAAAAGTTAACCATCGAAAGGAGACGACATTATATGTCAACAACATCTACAAGTACACAACAACACCGAGAAATGGCAACCGAACAGGGACCCATCGCCGTGGCGATCGTCACTGTGAGCGACACTCGCACCCCTGAAACAGATAAAAACGCCGTATTTTTACGCGAACAACTTGCCGCAGAGGGCAACAGCGTCGTCGCTTATCAAATCATAAAAGACGAACCCGACCAAGTCGAGGCAGTATTAGATAAAATGGCGGAAAGCGATGCTCAAGTCATCCTCTTCAACGGCGGCACTGGCATCGCACCGCGCGACACCACTTTTGATATTCTCGATCGCAAACTGGAAAAGACATTACCCGGATTCGGTGAACTCTTTCGGATGTTCAGTTACGATCAGGTCGGTGCCGCGGCGATGCTCTCACGAGCGACTGCTGGGGTCTACCGCGGGAAAGTGGTAATCTCTACACCCGGCTCGACTGCCGCAGTGCAATTGGCATGGGAAAAGTTGATTGGACCGGAATTGGAACATCTGGCGTGGGAAGTCGGACGCTAATTTTTAATTATATCTTGCGGATTTTTAATTATACCTTGCGGAGTAATAGAGTAGGTTTCATGTTTAGTGCCTTCCACCTATCCGCCTGCGCCGTTGTTGCAGGCTCCGTTTCCGGTGACAAGTTGTAAAGTCGCACGCACGTTTCTTTAAACTTGTCAACTTTAGCACACTTTGAAACTTGGAAACTGCTGTAAAGACAGCGAATTGCGTTGAACTATGAGCCAAAGCATGTAGCCCGTAATGAAATGGAGGCGGATTTAAGGAAGATACTTCAACGGCTCAAATCTACGTTGTTTAACCACAAGGTAAACTAAAGTACCTCGCGGGTGAAGGTATACGCATGCCGCAACCACGAGGCGTAATAGATGCCGTTCGCATAGAAAAAATAGAGCAACTTCAACCCAACAACACCAATCAAACAGACAAATAACACGGCGATCAGACAGTAATCCCACACCCCCATCTTCAATGCCCGTAGCGAGGTGCGTTGTGCCGCCATCTCCGGTGAGAACCCGCGACTTTCAACGGATTCACCGAGGTGTGTGGCGTGCCGGATGTTACCCGCTAAAATAGGACGGAAACTGTTGAGAATCCCTCGGCAGGTTGCGAAAAGATTCAGACGGAAATACCGAAATCCCCTTAGCCGTTGCGAGCGGAACACCGTCGCCGCTTCATTCGCAATCACAGGAATGAAATGCAACGCCGTCGTCACCATAAAAGCGAGGGTCGCTGGCACCCGCAATTGCGCCAACGCGAGGAGCAGATCACGAGGTTGCGTTGTCCAGATGATGAAGCACCCGATGACGAGTGTCGTGTTGAAACGGAGGGATTGGACAATTCCGTGGAACAGTCCTTCTCGATAGACGCGGATACCGCCGGTCATTTTCCCAATGAGCGGTAGGTCTGCAGGCACGAGCGTGAACAACACAGTGCGTGGAAATTCGTTATAGAAGATCGCTTGACTGTAAATCAAACCCCACGTCGTAAAGAAAAGGAAGGCACAGAGCAACCCGATCTGTCGCCACGTCGGGACGGAGAGTGCGACCAACACGAGACTCCCAACGAAACAGACGAGCAGTGCCGTCGGGCTGTCGAGCAGAATGACAAGGCATCCGCTGATGAGCATCATCAGGATTTTTGTGCGGGGTTCGAGTATGGTATCGCGCATTGTGTGGTTTTTCGTGTGCACCTCCGAGAAAAGTATAACAGGTTTGTATTGCTGTTGCCAATTAAAAGGTCGGGTTTGCCAGAATCAGGATTTACAGAATTTTGGAATGAACAGGATTACAGTATCTTCTTATAGGTAGCGGAAAAAAGCCTCATTTCCTTTTCGTTGACTTCCACTCACATTTGTGGTATACTTTGGTAAAAGACAGTACATAGAATAAAGGAGATATCAAAATGGCTGATCAAGATTTCAGGGAAAGGGTTCTTGAAGCCTTATCACGGATCGAGACACAAGCGAGAGAAAACAATGCACGTTTGGAAAAACGCCTTGATTCCCTGGATACCCGCGTAGGAACTTTGGAACGCGATGTGGGATGGATAAAGGGAAAATTGGAAGGTAAGCAAGAAGGTAGTGGCACAGTGTTAATATTCTGACCGTGTGTACTGCTGTTGGAGCCGCAATTATAGCACGTATTGCCTTGTTCACCTAAACATTTGCTTCTGAACCTATTCCACAAATCTGCCCCGAATCCCTATGCCGCAACTCAATCTCAAACCGAATCACAAAGCAGTCCGAGACTACTACGCCACGCTGCAGCAATACGATAAACACGACATCACACACGAAGGCGCAGTCAGCAACCCCTTCGCATTCCTCCTCGATGCTTGCGCAAAACAGATGAACGGCACACTCGTCCCACAATACCCGATGCGCGCCCCAAAAGGCAACCGTATCGTTATCGACGGCACCGTTCTTAACAACGAAATCGGACTCCCGTTCGCCTACTGGGAAGCGAAGGATATGGACGACGACCTCGCCAGAGCCGTCATCGACAAGCGCGAAGTAGGCTATCCGCTTGAAAACATCCTCTTCCAGAACCCAGAGCGCGCCATCCTCTACCAGAATGGACATGAGGTGATGGACATCGACATCACCGATCCCGCAAACCTGATTCGGGTGCTCCAATTCCTGTTTTCTTACGCGCCACCCGAACTGGAGAATTGGCAAACCGCTGTCACCGATTTCAGGGAACATGTGCCAGACCTCGCAAGCGAGTTGAAAGAACGGATCGAGCAACGCCGCGAAACCGATCCAGACTTCACAAATGCGTTCACCGATTTCTATGATACCTGCCGCACTTCTATCAATCCGGAACTCTCACAGGACGCTGTCGAGGAGATGCTCATCCAACACATTCTCACCGAACGCATCTTCCGCACCGTCTTTGACAGGTCAGACTTTACGCGTCGCAACATCATCGCCCGCGAGATCGAAAATGTCAGCGATGTGCTGATGCGGCAGTCTATGAGCCGTGACGAGTTCCTTGGACCGCTGAACCGATTCTATGTTGCTATCGAACAAGCGGCGACACTCTGCAAAGATTTCTCCCAAAAACAGCACTTCCTCAACACGTTTTACGAGAAATTCTTTCAAGGGTTCTCCGAGGATGTCGCAGATACACACGGCATCGTCTACACACCACAACCCATCGTCGATTTCATGGTGAACAGTGTGGCACACATCTTGGAAACCGAGTTCGGTCGGTCGCTGTCGGATACGGGGGTTCATATCATCGATCCGTTTGTTGGGACGGGTAACTTCATCGTCCGACTCATGCAGGATATCCAAGGCACGGCGTTAGAAGAAAAATACCGCAATGAGTTGCATTGCAACGAGGTGATGCTCCTGCCCTACTACATCGCCAGTCTCAACATCGAGCAGGAGTATTACCAACGGACGGGGACGTATCTGCCGTTTGAGGGGATCGCACTTGCGGATACATTTGAGTTGTTTGAAGGAGAGCAACAACATATTATGTTCACGCAGGAAAACACAGAACGCGTGGAGCGACAGAAGGCAGCGGATATGTTCGTCGTCATCGGCAACCCACCCTATAACGCGTGGCAGGTTAACGAAAACGATAACAACAAAAACCGGAAGTATAAGAAGACGCTGGACCCCCTATTGCAGGAAACGTATTCGCGAGCCTCAAAAGCGACAAACAAAAACGCACTCTCGGATCCGTATGTAAAGGCAATTCTCTGGGCATCAAAACGAATTGGCGAGGAAGGTGTTGTTGCGTTCGTAACGAACAACGGTTTTCTTGACAGGACAGCATTTGATGGAATGCGGAAACACCTCGCACAGGACTTCAACACAATTTACATTTTGGATATGGGCGGGAATGTCCGTCAGAATCCAAAGTTGTCTGGCACAACCCACAATGTTTTTGGAATTCAAGTCGGAGTGAGCATCAATTTTCTCATTAAAAAAAATGGCAGCAAAACAGATTCAAGCCCCACCGAAATCTTCTATGCGCGTGTTGACGAATTTTGGCGCAAAGAAGAGAAGTATAACTATCTCGATTCAAAGGGACACTACCAAAATGTTGAGTGGCAGCAGATAAAACCTGATAGTCGCCATACATGGCTCACTGAAGGACTCCACGCCGAATTTGACACCTTTATTCCGATGGGAACAAAGGAAGCGAAGGCAATAAAAGGTGAGGCGGCGGATATAATTTTTAAAACTTACAGCAGCGGTGTAAAAACCAATCGGGATGCCTGGGTTTATAACTTCAATCGAAACACCCTTGCTGAAAACGTTCAGCGCATGATGGAATTCTACAATCCACAGGTGCTAAAATGGCTCGTCACGCCAGAAAAATCCATTGTAGATATTGATAATTTTGTTGTGTATGATAACACGAAAATTAGTTGGAGTTCCGGTTTAAAACGAAAACTGAAAAGCGGAAAACTGGCTGAGTTTTCGGAGAAGAACGTGCGGACATCTCTCTACCGTCCATTTACAAAATCGCATCTTTATTTTGACAGATTGATGAACGAGGCTGTGTACGTATTTCCGTCCATCTTCCCGACCCCGGAAACAGAAAGCGAAAATCGGGTGATTTGTGTTAGTGGAGTAGGACACGACATCTTCAGATGTCATATTGCCAATGGTATTTCTGAGTTGAAATTTTCAAGTTCTTCAAATGGTGGAACCCAATGTTTCCCCTTTTACACCTACGACGAAGACGGCTCCAACCGACAAGAGAACATCACTGATTGGGCGTTAGCAGAATTTCAAATCCACTACGGCGACGACACCATCACCAAGCGGGATATCTTCCACTATAACTACGGTCTCCTGCACCATCCCGCCTACCGCGAGAAGTATCAGATGAACCTCAAGCGCGATCTCCCGCATATCCCGTTTGCTAAAGACTTCTGGGGATTCGCCAAAGCAGGTGCGGCGTTAGCAGACCTTCACGTCAATTACGAATCCGCTCCCAAATATGACGGACTGAAATATATTGTAACAGAAGGTATGAAGGTAGATTGGGATGTCGAAAAGATGAAACTCTCCAAAGACAAAACGCAGATAACATACAACGATTTCCTGACGTTAGACGGCATCCCTGCGGAGGTTTATGCGTATCGGCTCGGCAACCGTTCTGCATTGGAATGGGTGGTGGATCAGTACCGCGTCAAGACAGACAAGCGGAGCGGAATTGTGAACAATCCGAACCGTACGGATGAGCCGCGGTATATCGTGGATCTGATTGGGCGCGTCATCACCGTCAGCCTGAAAACGGTAGAGATTGTCAAAAACTTACCAGCGTTATAACCCTAAAATAGTTGAACACCAATTTTGTTGGGTTTCGCTACGCTCTACCCAACCTACGAAAGCGAAAATGCCTTCCGTCGATAGGTACAATTCACGGAGGCTTCACGGAGAATTTTTTGAAGCCAGTCGTAACGCCAGTTCGCGAGAGCAAAATTGACATGTCTCCGTGAAAACACAAAACGATAATTTATTTTTCACAAAACACACAACATAATTCACACACATTCCCTCATTTTCTGCTGACGTTTTTCCTAACCATATCCTCACTGCGAGGCATACTGATTCCCGCTCACTGATGGTCATTATTGTAGAACCGATTTCCCGATTATGCCCCATAAACTTTCAGAGTAAACCTCTGAAGATCATTCAGTGAAACCGCCAAAAAACCCTGTCATTACATAGGTTTATCGCCTATCTCAAAACCAGTATCTTTCCTATTTTACTCTGAATACTCTGAAAACGTCCCATCGTTTGCTTCTAATTTCCGTGCTACTGTAGCCCCAGTGTCCTGATCGCTATTCTTATACCGTTGTTGTTGGTTTATCTCTGGGATCACAGCATTCGGTGCGATATAGGCGAACCGGTAATCGGACATCGCTGCGAAAAGCTGGAGGAGTGGAACCGACTGTTCACTCCCTGTCGCTCCAGTGTCGTTGATGATCGCTAACGGATTCTTAGGATTTGAGAGATCCAGCACCGTGATTGTGATCATGTGCACGTCTCCTGACTTTATTCTTGAACCTGTAATACCATTGATCGTGATACGATCCATCAACCCAGACCAGAAGTCAGTTGGTCTGAGATATGGCTTGAAAAAAACCAGAGATATACTCTTACATTACTATTCCATCCGTGATGAAAACGATATCCCCGGTATGCTAAAGACCGTCCGGTTTGCGAGATACCTAATTGATACTGAGTTCTTTGTCGATGTTTCAGTTTCTTCATTTCTCATTTTGAACTCGGTCGTCGGCGGATTTTCATTGGTTATTCGTAGAGATTATCTGGATCGTTGCTTTCCATAGCGGATGCAAGTCGTTTATTACTGATGTGAATGTGTTATGTAAAGTAATGTTCGCATCGCTGGAATATACTCGAAGTAATGGTCATGCACCCAGTCTCCGTTGGAACTTCGCCAGTTTTTGGATTTCGACTGGATACTGAGTGTTGCATGCGTGTGATCTACACCGATGATAGCAGCGGAGGTAGCCGGTTCCGTTTTATCGAGGTGCCAGTGCCCATGTGTGAGTGTTACGTCACTCTCACTGTGTTTATGGGTGTGGGTGCCGTGCCGATCGTATTGAAAATCATAATCGGGTCCCCAAAGCGGTGTATGGGAGCGGACCCCTCGATGTTTTCCGCCTTCATGTGTATGTTCGTGAAGGTCGTGGTATTGAAAATGAGGGTATGTCGGTTGAGGTTCAGGTTTCGGCTTACCATACAACCAACCCAGTAAAAAACTACAGACAACGACCAGCACACTCACTGTGATTGCAATTCCTAATTTCACTTCAGTTCCTCCATGGAATGTGACCTCTCGTGAGATCACGGGTAAAAAATCTACGTTAACCGCATCGCTGACACATAGGACGATGCGGGGCGTTTTCATTTTACGAATTGGACGGGGTACCGATTAAGTTGCTAATTAATAATCCAATCAACCGCATCCGCAAGTGCGATATCTAGCCTTGGCTGCCATTCGGTCAAAAATTTTAGAATATTGCTGTGCCTAAGGTACACTCATAGACTGTACATCTATAGAGCGGAGGACAGATAACTATGAAATTTTCGATGTTGGTCCTGGGTATCCTTGTACTTGCCTGTCAAGGGTGTAGCGAAACAGATACCCGTGAATCTCTTCTTGTTGATGGTGGGACATCCTTATCTGGAATTGTCATTGATATAAACGGAGATCGGGTTGAGGATCTTCCACTCTTCGTTCAATATGTCGAAGTGGATATAGATGGATCTGAGGCAACTTCCGGCTACCTACAAAACAACACCGATACAACAGGGCATTTCTCTTTTTCAAACGTTACACCTGGACAGATCCAATTTCGGCTTGTCCCTGAATTCACGCCCCAGGAGTTGACCCGCTACCGCCTTATCTCTGTCAAAATCGGTGAGGTCCTTTACTATCCAAATGACCTTTCCGCCCCGCATTATACAGATTACGTCGCCGCTTTTTCTGTAGCTGCTGGCACGTCCTTAGAGAATATCGAGTTACGTGTCAAAGAGAAAATGCGGATTCGGGCGAAAGTGACATTCAAAAACGGAATGCCACTCGCCAAGTATCCACTCTATCTTCGCACAGATTTTGATGGACTCAAACGCGGCAGTTACGGCTCCACAACACAAATCCGTACAGATATTGATGGATACTTCACGCGCTATGTCGCCAGAACCGGATACTACAGACTTACCATAAAATATCAGGGACTCACCGCGGAGTCCGAGAGGTTCCTGCTCAATGATGGCGAAAACCGCGAAAACCTTGTGCTGATGTATGACTCTCATCCTGTCCCAAGATTCTTCACCCCAGGAGACTGGTGAGATCACTAACACGAGGAGAGTCATAAAGTTTGTGGTAAAAATTAGCAGTCGGTAGCCGATGGAAGTTGGCAAGTGTGCGAAAGTTGGCAAGTTGTCAGCAGAATAGCAGTTAGAAGTTTGTGATGGACCCTAAGTTATCGTCACGTTTGCAGAGCGTCACGCTGTTATCACGACGGGTATAGATACCGTAGCCGGTTTCCACTCTTAAGCGTATGAAAGGAGATCTCTCATGAAGAAGATTTGGATGTTATTTTTCTTAATGGCTATTTGCTTTACAGGGCAACCCGTTGAGAGCCAAGATGTACCCGCACAGTTTTCGATAAAAGTGGTTGTCGATCTTGAGGATGTTCTCTTCGCCGAGGATGTTGTCCACGTCAAGAGCTTTGTCGATGATATCGAGGGTAGCGAGAGTTTTCAGGAAAAAATGAAAAAACATATCCAAGGGGCTGTGGAATACCGTCTCAGAGAGTTGGCAGATGTTGAAGTTGTTGAGACATCGCCATCATTTGTCCTGCGTATAATTTTGGTTGGACCCATACGTACGGATCGAAGCGCGATTGACGACATTCCGACACCTGATAGTTTATCTTATTTCCCCGAAGCGTATAAAAGAGGAATAGCCTTCGAATACATCAAAAGAGAGTTGATTATTGCCTTTTTTGTCCTAACGAAATCGAATGCGGATGCTCACGACTTTATTGAATGTGGTGTCACATCCGGCGAGCTGCTTCCTAATATGATGCCGTGGAGCATCGTTAGGTCGGTAGACAGGGCACTCGAAAAGTTCCGATAGAGGCTTACGATGAGCCACGTGTGCTCATCAATTTCGAGCACGTCAATAGGATCGACAGCTCAGGGCTCAGTGCCCTCATGGAGGCACGTGTCGCTGCAACCCGCAAGAAAGGGCGTATCGGGGTTATCAATGTCGGCAAACACATCAAAAACCTGGTCGCACTGAATCGACTGGTGAGTCTCTTCGAGTGTTTCGACGACGAGGATGCCGCAGTCTTGGCACTATCGTCATAGCATCTAATGTTAGTAGTAGGTAAAAAGGGGACCGGTTTTATCGGTCTCCTTTTTTTATGCGACGCAATGTTCCTATCACACTGGTGTGAAATGTCGGCAAACATATCAAAAATCTGGTATAGGAAGAATCGCGATCAGGAGATCGCTCCTACAGAAGATATGGTCAAAAATTATTTAGCGGATCAACGTCACGATTACAGAATCCTGTCCCTCTGCATAGGGAACATCCCATTCAATGAAATCGCTGGCTTTGACGCGACCCGCGCTGCACCGATATGAACCCGATGGCAATCCACGCACCGAGATATGCGCACATTCCGCATGCTTGGACGGCTTCGACAAAACGAGTTCCAACTGTCGCAAATCTTTCGTGAGTGTCGCCTTCTCAATTCGAGCCTTCACCGTCTCCACCGACACACCGAGCGGTACAAAGGCAACCCTGACCCCCAACCCATCCTGCGGGACGAGGGTGTAAGCGTGCGCCATTTCAGAAACAGCGCATCCGTAGCCGACAAGCCCGAAATCCGGATCTTGGACGAGATAGGATTTCAGCATGCTTAAGTTGCCGTAAAGCCCCATCCCGACCTCACCAGAGAAACAGCCGTTCCGATAGTAGTTGTATTCCAGCGCCCCCTTCTCTGGGGGATTGAACCGCCATTCCCTACCGTTGTAACCCTTCCCAGATGGATCGACACAACTCCAGACCGCCAAGGTCGCGCCGTAAGCCTTCTGCAGGAAGTGTAGATCCCCCGTCTGCTCATATCTATCGAAAAGTGGACGTGCCATTAGCGGCGTTGGGTAGCATCCGATGTATCGCATGTTCGTGCAGTAGGAAAACCACATCGGCGTGGCATCGCGACTTGCGAGGATCGTCGCCACGACACGCTTTTTTAGAGATTCATCGTCGGCGACCTGTGCTAAATAGTACAGTGCCGCTTTCGAGGCGTGATCGAAACAGTACTCCGATGCGAACGGATATTCCTCCTCAAGAAAAAACGGAAGACAACTCTCAATAGCCTCTCGAAGTGTCCGGTATTCAGTCGTCATGCCTTCCGTCTTCAGCGATCTCAGGAGATGCGCCAGAATCGGCGAACCCATCGGTGCATGCGTTTTGGACATGTTGCCGCGGTGGTAGTCGATGTAATTCTTCGTCTCATAGACACTTTCATAAGTAGAATCAAGATAAGAGGCGAGTGCAGTGTTATAGGCGAGGTTGAGATACCACAACGGTTCGCGACTCGTTTTTATCCCATGCAACGTGGTAATCCGATACATCTGATAGTAGATATTATAGACGTGCGGATAGTTATAGATACGCCAGACGTAATCCCATCGCCGCCACGAACCCGGTCGGAGTCCGATAAGCGAGTTCAGCACCTGAAAGTTGTCTTTGTCCTGTAGCTTCCCATAGAGAAACTTCTCGATGAATTCGTCGAGAGCGTGGATCTCCTGTTCGTCGGGGTAATAGGCGTTCTTCCCGGCGAGGAATACGGGTGGCGCGAAACATCGGTCATCGCTACCCCCCATATCAATCGAGCCACAAGGTGCCTCCTCCTCCACGATGAGTCTTTCATCCTCGTTATTCCAGATACGAAAACTGTAGTGACAGAGGTCGTCTGGATCTTCGACACGCTGATTTTCCACAATGAATTTGGCGCGCGCCTTCATCAAGGTCTCTATCGCCGCGATACCGTTGAACAATAGATGTGTCCACTCGCCATCGCCATAGCGGATTGTCACCTTCTGTTCCCCCATCGCAGTGAGACGGACGGTATACGTGTAGCGGTCACCCATCACTGCTACGGGTTGCACCTCAATACCTTCAGCGACCTCAATAGCCGTAATCGGCTTCTTGCATCGGAGCAGCAGATGCGCTGTCGTGCCGACAGGTAGTACCATCCCCGGCACGATCTTCACGGCGATGTTCCCGTTCTGATACAACTTCTCGCTGACGTCGGCATAGTCCTTGGCGCGACAGAGTGCGAAACTGAACGTCTGTTTTTCATCGGGTGCCAAAGTGAGCGAACGGTGTCCATTGTACCAAGGTTCCTCCGCAGTGGCATCGGAAAATAGGTAAAACATGGAACCAGCACCCGTCATCATCTCGGTATTGGGAAAAAGTCCGTATCCAGAAATTGCCTCCAGTGCGGTGTTGTCTTGTGGAACAATCAACAAATGGTCGCCTTTCCCACTCGCACGGGTCACAAAGATATAGGAGGAATGTCCAGAGACAAACGAGCTCTCAATCACGCGTTGCTCAAAGACGTACTTTGTTGACTCAATCGACCGATGGTTGAACCCCTGTTTCTCATCACCGATACTGTAGTTCGTATTCAGTGTGATTGGGAGTCCGAGTTCCCCGATTTCGACCTGTGCCTGCGAAGTGTTATGCAGCGTGATTGTCCATAGAATGGCATCGCCGCTCTGTGGGTTTCCTCTAAACGCATAACGTTGCTCAATATTGAGATGCTGGAGTCCGCCTCGGTTGACAGAATTGCCTTCATAACAGGTGGTTATGGAATCATCGTCATACGTCACCCTACGGACATCGTCACTGAGGAAGGTGTGCATCGCGCGCCACTCCGTTTCACCCGCAAGACGCGCTTTCAGCACAACGTCGCCAGTCCAGCAGTGCATCGGAATGCGTTTCGCCTTTTCAGGGACGTGCTGTTGCTTCCACCAGATGTTGAGACGCATATTCTGTTCATTCCCGACGAAGTTCGTGGCTTGCGCGTCCTCTGTCAGGTATAGACCCTTGATAACACCACTGCGTCTATCCACATCGAGGATGTAATGTTCATTCGTCAAACGGAGGTATGCATCGTGGGGGGTATAGCGTGCGTATCGGAGCTGTAGCATAATGTGTTGCTCGCTTTCACTGAATAAAGGAGAGATTTTTCTTGAGAATACCCGCTTTGAGGGAATCTGTCAAGGGAAAACAAATCCTCTGTCGGGGGAAACGCCCTATCAAAAACACTTCGATTCCCGACTCTTATTCTCTCTGGTAAGGGGATTAGGGGTTGACTGACGGCTGAAAGGGTGCGTAGCACCCGTACTGATAACTGACGACTATTCCAGAGGAGCGACCTTGTGGAAGGGGTTTCTAATCCTGATATTTTCCACAAAAACTGATTTGAGTTGCTTTTTTCTCCTTTATGTGATAGGTTATATTATCTCTAACCCCAGTTAGCACTGCGAATTATATTGTCTGCAAAGTATGTCCAACACCCATCTACTTTTGTCGTCGAATGAAAAGGAATAGAATTAGGAAAACTGATATAAAAGGACTAGATTAAATGCCGAGAACGGACTCCGATCCTGTCGAAACGTTGAGCGATTTTCTGGAACGGGCGAGCCAATTTAACGACGGAATCTATGTGTTTCGGGGTGTTCCTAATGACGAATATGGAATACAAGCGTCTGCTTATCGACGAGTGCCAGAAAACGAGCAAAATTCTGAGGACAAAGGCTTTCCAGCATTCGTTGAAATTAATATGGCACTGATTCGTGAAGCACGGCTTCGCGGATACGATCAGAAAGATGGGCGGCACCTCAGCGATTTGGAAATACTTGCCGACCTGCAACACTTCAAAGCGGCGACATGTCTGATAGACTTTACCTACAGTGCCCAAGTTGCCCTCTGGTTTGCCTGCGCACAAGACTCCAAAACCTCTGATTTCACAAATGGTAAGGTGTTCGCGGTGCGTATGGATGTGGATAGATTTATAGAAATTGAACCCGACTCACTAACAGAACCGCTTCCTTACTTTTTAAACAGTAATGAACCTCAGTTGTACCACTGGCAACCTCGGCAGCAGAACAGCCGTATTCTTGCACAGCAGTCCATCTTCCTCTTTGGAAATTACGAATTTGAGGAATACGCAGCATGTATCATTGAAAAATGTAAGAAAGAAGACGTTCGGACAGAATTGGAACGAGTCTCAGGTCTAACTGAAATAAGGCTGTTTCCTGACTTTGAGGGTTTCGCGAGTCTGCGTGATGACCGCACACCCTATACCCCACTGAGTGCTGACGAATATATGATGCGCGCTAATCAGGCAATCCGCAGAGATAAGTTTGAGGAAGCTATTGACGATTATGACATGGCAATTTACCGAAGACCTAATGATGCCCTCATCCACTACCTACGCGGATTTGCGAAGGCACAATTAGGACAATTTGATGCTGCTATCGACGATTATGACAAAGCGATTCGATTAAATTCTGACGATTCATCTGTTTATTATCAACGCGGATTCGCAAAGGCACAATTAGGGCAATATGTAGAGGCTATTGCTGATTATGACGAAGCTATCCGACTAAACCCTAATGACGAAGTTATCTATAATCAGCGCGAACTTTTGAAAACACAACAAGAGCAATATAAGACAGAGCCTTAGTAAAAACTCTCTTTTAAGACAACACAGATGCGTGTATCCATTTAGCCACAATAAACTGGAGGCAACAAAATGATGAATCAAACAATGATGAATCTATTTTGGATGAAATGTAAAAACAACGCTTGGTGTTCATTACACCATGTGGATTTAAGTCACAACTACTATGATAACTTTGAAGGGATCTACATCATCTGGTATTGGGATAATTTCGGGAACCCTGTAACGGTGAAAGTCGGGCAAGGCAACATTAGAAACAGAATTACAGCACATCGCAGCAACCCCCAAATTCAAGGGTATGCCCATCTGAATTTACGCGTCACCTGGACAGCCATACCATCATCCCTTCTTGACGGTGTGGAGGCTTACCTGGGCAAAGTGTTGAAACCGAGAGTGGGTTTGTTGTTCCCGAACGCTAAACCTATTCCCGTAACATTGCCGTTCTCTATGAATCCACCGCAGAATAGAATTGAGCATCAAGCACGACCCTATTGACACATCCATTTTATTTAAAGAACTACCACAGAAATTCTATAACGAAGGAGTCTATCAATGGCGAACATCAAAGTCTTGATTGCCAGTGGAATTAGCCAAGAAGTTGCGGACATGCTGGGGAACGCCCCCTCGGAAATGGAAATCAGTTTTCTACCGGAAGGTGAGCAACTCAAAGACCATATTTCAGACGTTGAAATCCTCTACGGCGTCGTATCAGAGGATGCCCTCCCTCATGCGACATCGCTACAGTGGGTGATGCAACCTTTCGTAGGCGTGGAACGGTCAATGTACCCCGCCTTCAAAGAGAGTCCCATCACACTGATAAACAGCAAGCGTCTATACGGACCCCAACTCGCTGAACACGCCTTCGCGCTGCTACTCTCACTCACACGGGGGATCAATACACAACTTGATTTGATGCGTGATAAAGAATGGAAGTGGACACAGTGCGTTGAGGTATCGGGAATGACGATGGGGATTCTCGGACTTGGCGGTATTGGCAGAGCGGTCGCGCAACGTGCCAAAGCCTTCGAGTTCAACGTGATTGCCGTCGATCCCGAACCGATGGAGAAGCCAGACACCGTCGATGAGTTGGGGCAACTCGACTGGCTGCCGGAGTTCCTATCCCGCTGCGACGTTTTGACGGTATGCTGTCCAATAACACCGCAAACCCATAAACTCTTATCGCATGCGGAATTCGATGCCTTACCAGAAGGATGCTTCTTTATCAACGTCAGTCGCGGTAAAGTGGTCGACGAAGATGCCCTCATCGCCGCGCTGAAAAGCGGTAAGTTGGCAGGTGCCGGTTTGGATGTGACCTATACGGAGCCGTGTCCAGAAGACAACCCATTATGGACGCTCCCGAACGTGATTTTAACGTCCCATACCGCTGGCGCGTCGCAGAATATCGCCAAACGCGCAATGGAACTCTTCATCGACAACATGCACAAATACGTGAACGGAGAACCGCTCTCGAATGTTGTGGACAAAGAAAAAGGGTATTAAAATGGAGAGCCTATCATGGAATACAAAATACCACTTCTTCTAATGCCACAACCTGAAGGTGGATATACAGTAACCTCCCCTCTGTTGCCAGAGTTCGTCACTGAGGGCGATTCGTTAAACGAGGCATTAGAAAATGTTAAGGACGCTCTTGCTGCAGTCATTGAACTCTATCAGGACATGGGACGTTCATTGCCAGAGAATACCCATATTTCAGACGCAAAGAGCCCGGTATGGTTAGAAACGGTAGTATCGGCACCGTGACATACCGAGAAGTTGCTCGAAAATTAACAGATCTTGGTTGTCAAGAACGAAAGAGAAGAGGCGGTGGGTCACATCGAAAGTGGTTTAATCCCAACACCCAACAAGGGACAGTTGTTCCAGATTGGGGTAAACGCGACCTGAAATTGGGAACGATTCACACGGCTGTTCGTCAGTTGGGAATCAATTGGCAAGATTTCCAAAACGCATAGAATTACCGAATTAGTTGTTTTAACCGTCAATTGCAAAGGCTTCCAATGCTTCTGTATCAATAACAATACCGAGTCCGGGCAAATCATCAATGACGAAAGCCCCATCCTCGACTGTCGGCTTTCGCGTGGTGATTTGCCCTTTCGATTCATACGCCTCCGGGGAATGCTCCATTATCAAGAAGTTCGGGATCGTCGCTGAAAATTGCACCGTTGCGGCAATCGAGAGGATACCACCGCCACCGATGTGCGGTGTCACCGGAATATTATAGGTATCGGCGAGACTTGCGATGCGCTTCCCTTCCGTGAGTCCAGTACGGGCAATATCAGGCATGGTGATGTCGCAGGCGCGCCGTTCAAATACCTCCCGTAACTCATAGCGGGTGCGGGTCCATTCCCCGATAGCGACCGACATATCCAGTGCCTGCGCCAATGCCGCTTGTCCGGGAATGTCCTCCGGTGCCGTCGGCGACTCTAACCACATCACGTCCAATTCCTCAAGCCCGCGTCCGAGTCGCGTCGCCTCTGGGATACTATATTGGGTATGAACATCCACCATCAACTTAATCTGCGGACCGACCTGTTCGCGCACAGCGGCGACAATCTCCAAAATCTCGGCGCGACCGTGCGTCGAGTGAATCTTCAATCCACCATACCCCTGCGAAACATGCTTCGCCGCTTGTGCCGCCGCCGCTTCCGGTGTACTGCCGCCAACGCCAGCGTATAAAGGAATCCGATCCCGATAGCGTCCGCCCAGCACTTTGTGAACGGGTTTACCCGTCGCTTTCCCGATGATGTCCCAGAGCGCAATGTCACACCCCGCGAGTGCATCGATGAAAAAGCCGGTATAGTGTCCACGTTCCCGCATCGCCGTGAACATCCGTTGCCAAAGGTATTCCACATCAAACGGGTCTCTTCCCATCAGTATCGGACGACACAAATCTTCGACGATTGTCTTCGATGTGCGCGGTGAGACAGGGCTTTGTCCTTCGCCATACCCGACGATGCCATCTGATGTCGTAATCCGCACAACCATCGTCTCATGGTGACGTGCGTAGATGCAACGCCATCCCTCGTCAGGCAAGTAATAATTGTCTGCCTGTCCTTCTGATGATTCTCCCGTTTGGTATCGGAGCGCGAACGCTTCAACCTGTGTAATTTTCATAACCAACATCCCCCGATGCTCACAATGGATTTCCTTGAACTTTTACCTGAATAAACGTAAAATACAGGGAGAAGGTTCACATTTCCGCAAGAACACACCACGACTTTTCACCGACCGCCTATTCATTCGCTAAACTCTCACTATGTCTCCTTTAAGTCCACCGACCCGCGTGCCTATACCCGAAAAAATCAGACTGCGTACCATCCTCATATCGTTGTTACTCTTGCCGCTCATCTACAAATGGCATATTGAATGTGAAGCCCTCCGATACACCTTCCCGACGTTGATGGCACCCTTTTACAGTGTTGTTTTCACACTACTGGTCATCGCTGTGTTCAATATAGGCGTAAAAAAATATGCGGCGAAGCACGCACTGACAGGTGGTGAACTGATCACCCTCTACGTCCTGATGTCAATAACACTGCTGTTCATGTCTTACGACATGTTCCTGCCGCTCGTCTCAATTATCGTTCATGCTTTCTATTTCGGCACGCCTGAAAACGAATGGCGTGAGTTGTTTTGGGACTATCTACCGGACTGGCTGACAATCAACGATCCGAGAGTGCTTCGCGCGCTCTATCTCGGCGATGAACCGTTTTTTGAAACCCATTATGTGATGAAATGGATGATCCCGACCTTCTGGTGGTGTACATTCACTTTCGCGCTTATCTTCGTGATGCAGTGTATCAATGTGATCATCCGCAAGCAGTGGACAGAACAGGAACGTCTTGTGTATCCGATTGTCGAACTCCCATATCAACTCGCCTACAACACAAACCGATTCCTGCGGAGTCGGGCGATGTGGTGGGGATTCGGCATCGCGTCAATCATCAGTCTTGTCAATGGACTCAACATCTTTTTCCCTTCAATTCCGGCTTTTCCGAATAAACACATCCCCCTCAACGCCTTATTCACTGAAAAGCCGTGGACTGCCTTTCTTCAGGGTGGAAACGCAATTATTGTCTATCCCTTCGCTGTTGGACTCGGTTTCCTGATGCCGCTTGAATTGCTGACATCGTGTCTGCTCTTTTTCTTTCTTTATAAAGTGCAATACTTCATCACCATCCTAAGCGGATTAGAGAACATCCCCGGCTTTCCTTATCCGTATGAGCAGAACATAGGTGCGTATATCGGCATCTGTGCAGTCGCAGTATGGGGCACACGCAAGCAGATCTGGCGGGCATTTCGCACAGCATTTTCCCAAAGGACGACAGCAGACGCGAAAGAACCGATGCGCTATCGAACGGCGTTTTTAGGTATCGTTTTCGGTGGGATATTCATCATCGGATTTGCGATGCGTGGTGGAATGGCAATGTGGATAGCGATTCTATTTTTTGCGGCACATTTTGTAACGATCGCCATGCCGCTGACGCGTATCCGAGCACAAATCGGTTTCCCGATTCACTCAACAACCTTTATTGGACCGCACCATAGTCTTGTAAGCGGACTCGGTACGCGACGGATCGGTGCACGTAATTTGACATGGTTCGCCCTCTTTTTCTGGTTCAACAGAGACAATCGGAGCCACCCGATGCCGCACCAACTTGAAGCGTTTAAACTTGCCGAGCGCGGCAACCTCGACGTAAAAGGGCTGTCTCGTCTGATGCTCATGCTGACAATCATCGCGATGCCGTTGTGCATCCTAATGTTGGTAGATACGTTCTTTGAACTCGGCGTTAATTCCGGCAAAGTAGGTGGACAGATTAACAGTTTCGGTGGACGGGCGTATCGCTTTCTTGACGGCTGGCTCACCTCACCGCAAGATGCAAATAGCGGTCACATCACCGCGATAACAATCGGTTTCTCTGTTACGCTTCTGCTTTCAGCGGTCCGCAGTCGGCTGTTCTGGTGGCCCATTCATCCACTCGGTTATGGTGTCTCCTTCCATCTTCACCTTTTTTGGGCGGCGTTTATCATCAGTGCACTCGCCAAATGGAGTGTGCTAAAATACGGTGGACTCGGTCTCTACCGGAAAATCGTGCCACTTTTTCTTGGATTGGCACTCGGTGATTTTGCCATGGGGAGTTTCTGGAACATCCTGAGCATTATTCTTGACAGACCGACATATACGTTTTACTACTAAACCAGAACCGTTAACTGACAGACTTTGACCATCGAATGAACATATACTAACGTGAGTTTGATAAAAGTACAAGTTGGGTTTCGCTACCGTTATTGACACAGAAAGTGTCTTGAAAAACGACATATCTTTCCACATTCTGTGATTTTTTCGGCGTATTTACCGCTCTACCTGTAGGAAACACCCAAGCAAAAACACCTACAGATTTATTTTCAAACTGGCATTATACTACAATCGTTGCTTGATACTTCCCCAAGTGGTCGTGAGCTTGTCTGCGGCGGAAACTGCTTGCGGTTTGCCAGCCGTCTCGCCTTCACCGTCTCCCATTTCAATGTCATCAATATAAGCAGTCAGTTCAGTAGGGTGGTCCCAACCGAAGAAGATCCAACTTAGACTCGGATTCACGCCGCCTTTGCCCCCTTCGCCTCTAAAACCGAAATCATCAACGACTTGTTCATCATCAACGTAAAAGTCATAAGTTTTCTTTTTAAAGTCAAGCACGATGCGGAAATGATGCATTTCACCCAGTTCCGCCTGCCCCACCGCTTGTCCTGTAGTGCCGTCGAGTGCAGTGATAGTGGCATCCGGCGAAACATTAAACACGGCAGCACCTCCCCACTTGATGGCATCTCCACCGATATAAAACAGCATTGTGCCTGCACCCTTTTCCCGCTGCGTGAATAATGAAACATACTGCGTTCCATCATGCGTACCTTTGAAATTTCTGGTGACCATCGTGTTTTCTGTGACCAGAACGCTTTTGCCTGTGTCACCACGCTTCACCTCGCTTCCAATTTGGCAAGTTTTTTGGTTCATTGCTGTTTTCCAGTCATCTTGCCCAGCGATGTCACCATCCTTGAAGTTGTCAAAATTCTCACTGTACCACACGTTACCAAACGCATTGACTCCTAAAAACAGGAGTCCGAAACTGAATGCCAAAGTTCGCTTTAACGTTATCATCATGAGCCTCCTGAAAGTTTTGTTATTGTTCTCTATCACGTCATCCATTGCGGTTTCTATGTCAAGGAATTGGTACCGGGAACGCGGTCTTCCGCCATTTGTGAACAGGTCGCGACAGATACGTCTATTATACCAGACTTCTGACCAAAGTCAAACGTTTTTTAAAGGGTGCGAGGCAATTTATGGTGAATTATGAAAATAACTCTCACTGCGAGGCAATTTCAATAGAAGCGAAAACCCGCCAATCTTCTGGTGTATATATTACCATAAATAGATCTGCCGCGAAAACTAATTGACTTCACCAAAAGTATGTGCTAATCTATTCTTGGAAATCAATATCCTATATCTCCGCGAAAGGTTAAGTTAATGGAACACTGGATCACAGAACTTGCTAACGGGTTACCCAGTCTGGCTCTTTTTGCAATAATAGCGGTAACACTTTACACACTCGGCAAAGGTGCGGATTGGCTCGTCGATGAAGCCGTCATCCTTTCAACCCGATGGGGTTTAGGAAAAGCGGTCATCGGTGCGACGATTGTGAGCATCGGCACCACAACTCCAGAGGCGGCAGTCTCTGTTCTCTCGGCAATACAAGGAAAACCGGGGCTTGCACTCGGCAATGCAGTCGGTTCAATTATTTGTGACACGGGACTCATTCTCGGATTGGCATCCCTCATCGCTCCACTACCCCTCAATCGTCAGTTGACTTCACGGTTGTCAAACGTACAGGTAGGTGCAGGTATCCTGCTCGTGCTTGGCTGTTTCCCGTGGACCTCCCCAGCGAAAGTCTTTACGCAAGGTGGTGTTTTACCACAACTTGTAGGGGTCGTCTTCGTCGTCCTATTGGCACTATACATCTATCAATCCATCCGATGGGCAAGTGCCGCGGGCGCGAATCCTGAGAATGGAGAAGAAGTGGACGCAGAAGAAGCAAGTGGGATCGGAACACTTCTTAAACTCATCGGGTCAATTGCTATCATCGTCGTCTCTGCGCAGGTTCTGATTCCGACGGTGAGCATCATGGCAGAAAGGATAGGTGTCCCGAAACACATCATCTCAGCAACACTCGTTGCGTTCGGGACATCGCTTCCAGAACTGGTGACAGCAATAACGGCAGTCAGACGCGGACACGGTGAATTGGCAGTTGGTAACATTATCGGTGCCGATATTCTCAACGTCCTTTTTGTTGCGGGTGTCTCCGCTTCCGCAACACAAGGCGGTTTGCGGGCAGACGGTCAATTCTTCCAGTTCCTGTTCCCAGCGATGCTGTTTATCCTCATCGTTTTCCGGTGTGGAATCTTCGTATCGGGCGATCAATTGAAACGTCCGTTCGGGATCGTACTGGTTTGCACATGGCTCCTGGTGACAATCCTGAGTTATGTCCTTTCGGTTGAAATGCATTAATAGTTGTCGGTTCGGATTTTCTCCGAAAATCCTTTCAGTTATCGGTTATCAGTTAAGAGGGTATCTTTAAACGAAAACCTCTTAACTCTACGCAAGCCTATAGAGGCTTGCGGGACAATGCGAGGCAAACTGAAAACCATAAATCCAATGACTGATAATCACAATGAAACATCGTAATTCTTGACAAATTTGTGAAGAAGTATCATAATACAATGCCAAGTTTCGACCACTTTTCCATAAGGCTCAAAAGGAGGCATGACAATGCATAACGATCAATCCCCTGCGAAGGAAGTTTACCGCGCCCCGGCTTTCGCGGATTTCAAACCTGAACTTTCGGCTCCAGGTGCGACCCCTGAAAGATTGGCACATTTAAGGGAACACGGTTTTGTTATCATCAATGACTTTGTCGACAATCCGTGGATTCCGATCCTCCGAGAAGCAGGAAGACGGGTTACACAAGCCTGCGCGCCAGAGAACGCCTACGACGTTATCGACTGCTCAAAGGGATACGTTCACCGGGCAGGCGAGAACGAACCGTGGGCAATCCGAGGCATCATCCATCCAGCATTTCAAGAACCCACTTTCGCTGAATTTTACGGATCGCCAGATTTCACAGGTTTCGTCAAAGCATGGTGTGGCGTTGAACCTGAAGACCTTGTCATGACGAACATACTCCTCTGGTGCAATCCGCGTAAAAAAGAGAACAGACTCGGATGGCACAGAGACACAACATGGTGGGGCACTGGAGAGAGTTACTACTCACAAGAAAGTCGCCAAGAAGGTCCCGAAGCCTATTCCGAGGAGGTCGAACGGATCCGCTGGAAAGAAATTCGGGAAGAGAATGAGAAGCGAATTACCGAACGGAACAGCGTGGGTATGTTTTTGGCACTCGCGGACGACGAATGCCATGAACTCGTTCAGGGCAGTCATCATCGCTGGCGTACCCCGCTTGAACACGACGTGCTACTCCCACAATCCATGAAGGATCAGGGAGTTCCGTACACACCGAGTTGGAACGGGACAGATCCGCTCCCCGGACAGGTCGCGATTCGGCTCAAGGCGGGTGAGGCACTCATCCGTAACGGCGTGACCATCCATACCGGACAGACCGTACCTGAGCGTGAACGCAATACCCTCTCCATCGGTTGGTCGAAGTGGGGTGGTCCCTCCGACGAGGAACCGAAAGTCGCCGATGCCCGATTCGCGTGGCAACTCGATCCCGCCGTCCGTGAGGCACTCCCGCACGAATGGATGAAAACGGCGTGGGATCGCTGGGCGGCAAACCTCAAACTCGGTGATAGGCTTGAAGACCGCTACGCCGGCTTTGACATCCAACGCATCAAAGCAGGCGAAGTCGTCGGATGGCGAACCGAGTTGGAACGCCAAGCCGCTGCCGCAGGCGAAGTGTGGGAACAATACCAAACCGTATCCTAACGGCAAAAATATAGAGGCGGACCTTCCGATCCGCCTCTTTTGTTTGTTATTTATCGATCTTCCGTCAAGACCCCATGCTTAGCTTGGGGATGTAGACGGCGTATGGGTTTGTTGTATCAAAAAGATTTGACATTGACCTAAAATTGTGGTATAATTAAAGTATCAAGTTGGAAACCGACATGTATAGCGCTACCGCTTGGTAGCGTGTCGGTTTCCTACCCACTATACAGGGGTTAAAGACTTGAGACTTGATAGACCATGAAAACCTATAACTACCCGCTTGGGAAACAATCGAATACGATCCGCATTGGCAACTTGCTTGACGATATGTGGCAGGTGCATGACTACTTCCATAGGTGGCAAGACCAAAGATACAAAGACGGGTTGCCCTATGCCAACTATCCTGCTATGTCCGCACCCGTCAAAGAACTCAAGAAAACGACACACCCGCATTGGAATGCGTTGCCGAGCCAAGCGATCCAACAAGAGTTGAAACGTATTGATGAAGCCTACGTCCGCTTTTTCAAGAAGTTAGGCGGTAAACCGAGACGTAAGCCGAGACGTAAGTTCAAGTCTATTACCTTTACACAAGCGGGTTATGCGTTAAACGATAATCGTATTACGATAACCTTTCGTGAGTGGAATGCCAGAAAACAGATTTGGTCTTTTAGGCGTATTCCGTTCACATTTCATAAACATCGTGAGTTCCACGGAACTATCGCACGTATCACCCTCAAACGTGATAATTGCGGTGGCTATTGGATTTGTATAGTGACAGATCATACAGATACCAAAGAACTGTCAGCAACAGGTCAGAGAGTTGGGACAGACTTCGGCATGAAAGACGCATACTTGACGCTGAGCACGGGTGAGAAAATACAACACCCACAACCTTTGAAACACTCCTTGAAGAAACTTCGGTCTCTCAACAAAGCACTTTCTCGTAAAGTTAAAGGTTCTAACGGCTGGTGGCGGTGTGTAAGAACAATCGCGCGTCTGTATCGGAAAATCAGCAACCAACGTAAAGACTTTCACTGGCAACTCGCAAGTAAACTCTGTAAACGCTTTGATACGATAGTCCTTGAAACGTTAAACCTTGACGGTATGAAACGCTTGTGGGGACGCAAAGTCTCCGACCTTGCGTTTTACCAGTTTGTTGAGATATTGAAGTATAAGTGTCAAAAACATAAGCGTCAGTTCCTTCAAGTGGGTCAGTGGACTGCGACGACAAAACCGTGTAGTGAGTGTGGTTTTCACAACGAAACCCTTACGCTCTCTGATAGGCAGTGGACATGTCCTGCATGTGGTTCACACCACGACAGAGACATCAATGCTGCGATAAACATTTTGCGGGCAGGGATAGCCACTCTGTAAATGTGATATACCTGAGACTCGCTTCAGAGTTTCAGAGAATTGCCCGCGGGTGGAGCGAAAATAAGACGGTCATCTCTTAGAGAAAACCGCAGTCGCTATGAAGCCGAAGCCCCTGCCTTTAGGTAGTGGGTGCTATCACAAATGTGTAGGTTGGGTTGAGCGGTCAATGCAGCAGATTTACTATGCTTATCGGAAGAATCCTATTTCCCATTACTCCTTCGTGTAGATAGAATATAGCGAAACCCAGCAAACAACCCTCCAGAGATAAAAAGTGTTGGGTTTCACTCGTATTTCGGGAATTTTGGTTCCTGAGTGAATCTTAGGGCATATCTCTACAAGCGATCTTTAGTTAATTTCCATTCAACCCAACCTACAAAGAGTAAACGCTGATACTCACTAAGCCGGTGGTGCGATGAGACGCACAAACGACTGAGACACCTCGTCCAATTCCTCACGAACCGCTGGATCGAGTTCCCAACCGACACCCCTCAGTGTATCATCAAGCTGCTCAATCGTGTCGCTACCACTAATTGCGACGGTGACCTCTGGATGCGATAAAACCCACGCCACAGCGAGTTGTGCAGGCGTTTTGCCCAATTCTGCGGCAAGTCGCTTGAGGGTTACGATTACCTGTCCTGTCGCGCCACTCATCCGCTCCGTAAATTCTTCACGTAAGCGTGTCCCCCACAACGTACCAGCCGGAGGCGGTTCATCCGGTGAATAAACACCGCTTAACAAACCCACCGCCAACGGGCTATAACACATAACGCCTAATCCTTCCTCACGTACCAAACCGAACAACTCGGTTTCCATATCCCGATTCAGTAGGTTATACATGTTCTGAAGACACATATAAGGCGTTGCGTTAATCCGATCAGCGATCCAGAGCGCCTTGCACGCCTGCCACGCTTGATGGTTACAACAGCCGATATAGCGGACTTTGCCTGAACGCACCAGATCATCCATCGCGCGGACAGTCTCCTCTTGTGGTGTCGTTTCATCAGGGGCATGGATGAGGTAGATATCAATATGATCGGTGTTGATCCGTTTCAAGGAACGTTCTACCTCCCGCATGATATGGTATCTCGACAACCCCTGATCGTTCGGACCCGGACCAATCTGACTGAACACCTTCGACGTAATCACGACGTCATCGCGTTTACCCTGAATCGCTTTACCGAGCACCTCCTCAGAACGACCGATGTTGGCGCGATCGTCCATAAGACCATAGATGTTGGCACAATCGATGAAGTTGATACCGGAATCAATGGCGTGTTCAACGAGTCTTTGGGCTTCATTCGCATCGCCTTGTCCTCTGAGTCCTAAACCCAATGCGAGTGGACTCACCTTAACCCCTGCTTTTCCAAAATTGACATATTCCATAAACAAATTTCCTTAACCTCCTCAAGACAACCTGTGCGGTTAGAAACCGCACCTACCGCGTCTAAGGGAACTCGTAGATTGATTTTTCTAAACAGATGAGATTGAATGAAGATAAAAAATAATTCGATAATTGACGGGCAATAAATGGTTTCCCTACTACAAACGGAACTTGCTTGAGTCGTACGATTTATCGCACACTCGGAAACGCCTCCTATGGAGCAAAGACGCGCACTTTTAGTATTGGGTTCACATGAGTTCAAGCCAACTTACGCGCTGACAGTTTCCGACTGCTGTAAGACATCTACAACCCGTTGTATATCTTTCGGCATCTCCGCTGAAAAAGTCAAGTGTTCTCCCGTCGCCGGATGCTCAAATCCGAGCAAGCGTGCATGCAACGCTTGACGCTTCAGTTGCGAAAGCACCTGTTTCAACTCCGGTGTGTCAGCATCGTTCATAGCACGTTGTTCGCCACCATAAACGGCATCACCAACCACTGGATGTCCAACATGTTGAAGATGCACACGAATCTGATGGAGTCGCCCGGTTTCCAACGTCAGTTGAACACGCGCGAATTGCGGATACCTCTCTAAAACCTCATAATGCGTGACAGCATGCCGTCCGCCTGTTTCAACCGTCGTCATCCGCCTGCGATCCCGTCGGCTCCGCGCAATTCGAGCATCAATCGTCCCGGCGGTTTCCGTAGGCGCGCCACACACGACAGCGACGTATTGGCGCGTGATACTATGTCGTTCAAATTGAACGGAAAGTCCTCGATGCACCACATCCGTTTTCGCAACAACAAGCACCCCTGATGTCCCCTTATCCAGTCTATGAACAATCCCCGGTCGCTCGACACCTCCGATACCCGAAAGGTCTGTGCAATGCGCCAGCAATGCATTGACAAGCGTTCCAACATTCACCGCATTCGCAGGATGCACAAGCATACCCGCGGGTTTATTCAGAACGATTAAGTGGCTATCCTCATAAAGGATGTCAAGCGAAATTCGCTCAGGTTCAGCAGTGTCCAAAGGGCGTGGGGGTGGAAGCGTCAAGCACACTTGATCGCCGTTTCGCAGCGCATAACTCGGTGGTTTACCAACCTCGCCATTGACGGTGACATCGCCATCGCGAATCAGTCGTTGGAGATAGGTTCGAGATATGCCTTCCGTTGCGTTGATGAGAAAGCGATCGAGACGTGTCCCGCGCTGGCTTTCTTGGATGTCATAAACCTGGATTTCATTTTTCATCGCGGAATTCCACACCTATCGGCACAACGGATGGCTGTAAATCGTTTGGACATAAGAAAGTCTCAGGGTTTTCAGACAGATTCGGATCAGGAGTAAAAGTCGGGGTAATCGTGATCAAGGTGGTTATCGATTAGGTGTCAGCCCCTAATCGTCGCTTGCTACATTGAGAGGTAACCCCAACTGTTCCCGAACTGCTTGGCGAACCTGAACACAAGTTTCAATAGCGTGTTCGGCATCAGTAGCAGCCGCCGCTTTGCCCGGATAACGGAAATCCACTGCGTGTTCAGAAATTGTCGAGAAATCGGCTTGCCAAACTTCCCAATCAGGAAGTGTAGGGAGAATCAAACTCAGTAGCCTTTCCAAATCGTGAGTTCTCGTAAAGGGAATGTTTCTCTCTTGTAGCCACGCCTTGAGATACTTTTCAATACACTGCTGGGCATGGAAGCAGATGGCATCGTGTATTGGATTTGACGAGTGATAATTCTGGTGCATGATCGTATAATCACCCTCAGTCTTTTGGATCCACTCCACTGTCAACGGATTCATTACATCCTTCTCCTCTTTTAACGGATCACGGCATGTAGTGGAGCATCTCGCAAGTGCACGCTGCAACGGATCCACAGTGCCATAAAGGACCTCTCCTTTTTCGGTTACCTCGCGAAGAAACCAGTCATTATATGAGAGGCGATACGCAATCTCTTCCGGCGACCGGACAAGCAAATCCATCGGGAAGCGGTGGGGGATACGTCGTCTAATTTCTGACGCTTGACGACGCGTCTCCGATTCCGGAATCGCCATCACAACAAGCAGATCTACGTCCGAATTCTCTGTAGGGGTACCATACCCATAAGAGCCGAAGAGGATCACTTGTAGCGGCGCGAATTCGCGCACGATGTCATCACAAGTAGCTTGAATCTCTTGTCGGCTGACCATAAACAATCCCTCCTATCACCACGATCTGTATTCACTACTATCTCTCACTGAAGACATAATAGCATATCGTGTAAAAACTATCAAGTGTTCCATATACCCGTTCCAAAGCCGTTTAATTGTTGGTTTTTTGAGCATCTACGCAATCGCACGACTACAAACACATACATCAATACTTCACTTCACAATTGATTTGACACGTAATACGGGAATGTGATACCCTTTATTTATCAGACTTCTGCGAACCCTATAACAGGGCAATACAATGCGAAACATTAAACTCGTGCTTGAATACGACGGCACGAATTATCACGGCTGGCAGACGCAACCAAATTTGCCGACAATCCAAGACACGATCGAGGAGACCTTGGCGAAACTAACCAAAACCCCGATACAGATCATCGGGGCAGGGAGGACCGATACCGGTGTCCACGCAGAGGGGCAGGTCGCCAACTTCCATACGGATTCACAGATACCTGTCATCGCATTTCAGAAAGGGCTCAACGCCATGCTGCCTCGGGATATCGTCGTTTGTTCCGCAACAGAGGTATCCACCGAGTTTCACGCCCGTTTCAGTGCGACAAGCAGGCGATACCGATACACGATTTTAAATAGGGAATATCCGAGCGCACTTATGCGACAGTCAAGTTACTGCTTCCAGACAGAAATTGATGTTTCACTCACAAATGAACTTTGTCGAATCCTTGTTGGCAAACACGATTTCTCCTCCTTCCAAAAGGCAGGGAGCGACCGAATAAACCCTGTCTGCGAGATTTATGAGGCACACTGGTGGCAAAAAGAACCGTACGTCTATTTTGACATCGAAGCGGATTCGTTTCTGCGCGGTATGGTTCGCGCCATCACCGGTACCATTTTGACTCTTAACGGCAAGTTTTGGAAACCTACAAGCGGCACCCAAAACATCAAATTCCGAGATGCTGAGACGCAACTCCGTCGCATTTTAGAAGCCAAAGACCGCGCCGCCGCGGGAATGTCAGCTCCAGCGCACGGATTGTCACTCGTCCGAGTACAGTACAATACCTCACACCCTTCACTCTAAAAGAGGTTTTATATGAACTACAGCCAAGTCTTGAATGAATTGGAAACTTTAGTCAACGAAACTTTCGGACTCTGGGAACACAACCGCGTAGGTTTCCAGTGGCGACACTATACATGGAACCACACCATGCGTGTGCGTGCGCTGAGCATGGAACTCGGTAAACGCGAAGGTGGGGATGTGAAACTGCTTGAAGTCGCTGGTACACTGCACGACATCACCAAACGATACGACGGCGTTATCTTGACCGATGACAACGGACAACGTATCCTCGATCATAATGGGTTCTGGTTAAACGAAACGCTCACCCCTGCCGGTCAGAACGTCGTTACTGAGCTTTACAATAAGCACAACCTTCACGGCAAGGTACATCACGAATCCGGGGCAGTCATTACCGAGAACATCTTGGGGATGTACGACTTTGAACCTGACTTCGTAGAAGCCGCGACAGCCGTTGTCCTCGCACACCTAAAGCCGATGAACCTCACAGCGGAGGACTTTAAACTCCTCTACAACAGGGTTGAAAACCAAGTCCTCTACGACGCTGATACTATGGATCCGAATGTCGGTTACACTGCTTTCTTCCGAAACATCCATATCCACTCCTATTTCGCACTCCAACGCGGAAACTTCGATCTTGAGGATTACGTCAAGAACCTGCCACGCTGGATCAATTCCAAGCAGGAATTCGTTGACAAACTACTGACCGAATCTTCCCGTGAAGTTGCCCAAGCGCGACAAGACAGAAATCAGCATCTTTTCTTGCAAATGGTAGATGAATTAGACGACATGGAGATAAATCGTAAATACGGATTGCTCGGTGTGATTGAGTACTTTGTCAGCGTAACTGAAGACCCTCACTTTCTGAATCAACTGGACTACCTGCAAAACGAGTGGCTTCCCCAACGGCGGCAGTGGTTGGCTGAGGAAGAGAATGACGCATCGGCACGCGATCGCGCCCAATCCGCAATCGATCGGGTTGACGAGTTTCTGGCCCTCATGACTCGCGAAAGTAACGGCGAAATTTAAAGCGGAACTCGCCAAAAAGGAGTTTATGTATGAGCACCGCAACGACAAACGAACAGGCAGACATTGCCCAAATCCCATATCCACTCGATCTCTATCGTTTTGACACGACTGCGAAGGGGATTACTGGTGGATTTCCAGCCGTAACCGAGGCAGATATCGAATACTTTCATCGTCACGGCTACCTCGTCATCAACGATGCCTTCAGTCCTACCGAAATCGAGGACGCATTGGCAGGCATGCTCCATCTCATGGATGGGAAGTGTCCTGATTTCCGAGCGATCCAATTTGAACCGAAACTCGTCAAGAAGAAGGATGCTTTGGAGGGTCAAGCCCGCCGTGACGCTATCAGGAAAATCTTCGGTTTTGTTGACTACGAACCTCGTCTGAACGCGATAGCAACCCATCCAGGACTTCTTGGTGTCCTTGAACAAATCGTGTCGGACACACCTGAACTGTTCCAAGATATGGCACTCGTCAAACCGCCGCGTCACGGTTCAGAAAAGGCGTGGCATCAGGATTGCGCTTATTTTAACCTACCGGAGGGAACAACGGTTGTCGGCGTATGGATCGCCTTAGACGAAGCCACGCCTGAAAACGGATGCTTGCACATCATACCGGGTTCAAATAACGAGGGACCGATGATCCATTTCAAACGCCGGGATTGGCAGATTTGCGATACAGATGTGCCAGTTGCGCGGGATACGATGGTGCCTCTTAAACCGGGCGGATGCCTTTTCTGGCACGGTTTGACCCATCACGGAAGCCCTGTGAACCAATCGGAACAACGGCGGCGCGCGCTACAGCTCCATTACAAACCGGCGAGTGTCGGAGAGATCACAATACAGGAACGGATGGATGTTTATGGGAGTGAAGGAAAAGAGGTAGATTGCTAAAAATGGCAGTCAGCAGTCAGCAATCGGCTATCAGAGAATTAGCAATCAGCGGTCAGGAAAAAAGGTCTTCGTTTGAGTGGCAGTCAGCAATCAGGTGTTTTTGATAGGATGTTTCCCCAGTTTTTTCTTGCGAAAAAACCTTTCAGCGATCGGTAAAGAAAAGAGGCATTCTGTAACGCTTGCGTCTTTGCTGATTGCCGACTGCCGAAAGCCGATAGCCATTCTTGCTGATTGCCGATTGCTGATGGCTAATTTGCTGACTGCTGACTGGGACTACGCTACTTTTTCTCTTCCGGGAACGGTGCACGGATATCGTAACGTCCCTCAACAAATACGGGTAACTTTCCACCTTCAACGAGAAGGTCAAGCGGATTGGGGCGCGTTTTTAACGGAAAATTAACAACGTCTTGGAGACGCAACGATTCATAAATCGCCATCAGGATTTCTATCGTGCAAAGTCCATGTCTGCCAGCATTTCGGTGTTCATCAACATCACCTTCAATCCAAGCTAACATCTCATCAAATTGATTCGGTTCACCTTGGCGAGGTTCAATGACCTGCCAGCCAGCGGCTTTGCTGTTGAGCACTTCAATCGTCCCGTTTTCACCACGTCGGAGTTGCCCATCGTCTCCGTAGACAACATCACCTCGGAGGACGGGTTCCGGTAAATCGCTTTCGTAGATGCCACGGATACCGTTTTCAAAGCAGATTTCTGCCATACACAGGTCTTCAGTCCTTACACGGCGTTCCCAGCGATCCGTTTTGCGGGCGACCTGACCGATAAGCCACAACGGATCCGGATCACCGAGGATGTAGCGCATTTCGTCGATTTCATGGGTGCCGCGATTCAGCAATCCGTGTCCATCGCGACGGAGCATCGCCTGCGGTTGACCGATGGCACCTTCTTGGATGAGACGGCGCGCCTCACAATTTTGAGGGCTGAAACGTCGTTGGTGTCCAACGACCAACTTCACATTGTGCTTCTCACAGGCATCCATCATGTCCTGCGCATCGCCAACCGAAGCCGCCATCGGTTTTTCAGTAATAACACCGAGTACACCGCTCGCCGCAGCGGCGATAGTCGGTTCAGCGCGGACGCTCTGCCACGTCGTAATACTGACGATGTCCAAGTCCTCTTTTTCGCACATTTCACCGAAATCAGTATAGTGGGTTGGGAGTCCGAACTCTTCCGCAAATTTCGCCGCGGACGCCGCGCTAATGTCTGAAGCCGTGACAACTTCGGCACGCCCCGTACTCGTCCAATTATTCACATGAGAACGTCCCATGCCACCACATCCAATAATTCCAACACGATATGTCTTGTCTGCCATCTGTTTTACCTTATCCTCATCCTCAAAATAGATTGTGAACAGGACTTACGTCAATGTGCCACCGTGAGGTTTCAACCGAACTTCTCAAACACACCGTTTCTGAAATAAACTCAATTGGCAACCGAGCGATAAAAGAAATCGACGTAAGTTCTACTGGATTCACATTCTACCAAAAATTGTCCGTCAATACAAGCGAATTCTGCGAGAATAGATAACATGTGTCCTTTTTAACACATCTCTCAAAGCCAAAAACCACATAAAGTCATATACTGCCTATAGTGTCTAACAAGTAATCGATCCGTATCAATTACGCGATAGGGTTAAAGCAACCCTTACATTCCTTGAACACCAAAAGCCATATAAAGCCATATAGTGTCTATAACTTGTAACAGATAACCAATTGGCATCGTTTATGCAGATAGGGTTAACACAACCCATTACATTCGGCGACGAAAATTTGTAAGGAGAAGGAAATGGAAAGATTAATCGTAAAAGGCGGCACCCGGCTTCAAGGAACGATTCCAGTCAGCGGTTGCAAAAACGCAGTTCTACCTATCGCAGTCGCCGCTGCGATCCTCGGTGACGGGGTCAGCGTACTTCACAACGTACCAAATCTAACAGACGTAAAAACCCTCAGTGCTGTGTTGGAAGGACTCGGCGCGACAACAAAAATAAAAAAATCCTCACTCTATATTGAACCAATAAACCACTTAGAGTACGAAGCACCTTACGAACTCGTGCGAAAAATGCGCGCATCTATCTATGTCCTCGGTCCGCTCGTCGCGAAATTAGGGAAAGCAAAAGTCTCATTCCCCGGCGGATGTGCCATTGGACCCCGCCCCATCGACTTGCATATCCGAGGTTTGGAGCACTTAGGTGCAGAAGTCACAGTAGAAAGCGGATACATCTATGCCCAAGCGAAACGTCTCGTTGGCACAGAAATGTATCTCATGGGACAGCACGGACCCAGCGTCGGCGCGACTGCGAATATTATGATGGCAGCCACCTTAGCGGAAGGCACCACGGTTATCCGCGGGGCGGCACGTGAACCGCATATCTCCGATCTCGCCCATTTCCTCAACGCGATGGGTGCGGATATAGAAGGCATCGGCACTTCTGTCCTGACGATTCACGGTGTCAAGCAACTCCGTGGAACGGAACACACCGTTATCTCCGATGATATTGAGGCTGGCACCTTCATGGTTGCAAGTGCTATTACCAGAGGCGATGTTTATGTCGAAGGTATCACACCGCAACAGATGCCCGCCATCTCAGAAAAATTCACCGAAGCAGGTGTCGAATTGGATTGGGATGACAATGGCGTTCGCGTTACAACACCTCGCGAGATTAGAGGCATTGATGTCACCACAGCACCTTTCCCCGGTTTTCCGACAGATATGCAGGCACAAATTATGGGACTGCTCTGCCTCGCATCCGGGACCAGCGTTATCACAGAAAACGTACACACAGATCGCTACATCCATGCGGCGGAATTGAACCGGATGGGCGCAGACATCATGCTCGATGGTGGCAAGGCAGTGATTAGCGGCGTTTCCAAGCTCAGTGGTGCACCCGTGATGGCTTCCGATCTGCGGGCTGGTGCTGTCCTTGTTGCCGCTGGAATGGCAGCAGCTGGTGAAACCGTCGTGTCACGGGTCTATCACATTGATCGTGGATATGAATCCATCGAGGAAAAACTTAATAACGTCGGTGCAAACATTAAAAGAGTCTGGGACAACGGCGAAGAAGTTTAGTCGCTCTTGGCACTGGTAGTAAGTTCTTAATACCTGTTTATAAACGTCGCGAACCAAGAGGAAGGATTATTGAAGGATGTTACAAATTGTCGAGACGGGTACCCAAGAAGCTGAGGATTTTCTCTCAAAATTGATGGCGCGAGGTAAACTCACAGATGAAGGTATCTTAAAGACAGTCCGGCGTACTTTGAGTGACGTGCAAGCGGACGGGGATAAAGCGGTTGTCCGATATACACGCAAGCTCGATGCTCCCCGTATCTCAGCAAAGGAACTCAAGGTATCGCGAGAAGAATTTGGGGAAGCGTATTTAGAAGTCCCATCTGAATTTATAGACGCAATTACGCACGCCAGAACAAACATCGAAAAGTTCCACCAAAAACAGTTACGGACGTCATGGATGTCAACAGAACCCAATGGTGTCCTGCTTGGACATCTGATCCGCCCGCTGAGGCGCGTCGGTGTTTGTGTTCCAGCCATCAGTCAACTCCTCGTCTCTTCATTGCTGATGAACGTCATCCCTGCTACCGTTGCCGGTGTTGAAGAAATCGCCGTCTGTATCCCTCCGATGCGAAATCGGGACATCAATCCCTATATGTTGGTTGCTGCCGCAGAATGTGGTATCCAAGAAATCTACAAATGTGGTGGCGCACAAGCCGTTGCTGCGATGGCGTATGGCACTAAGACCATCCCATCTGTCGATAAAATCGTCGGACCGGGAAACCTGTATGTCCAATTTGCCAAGAAAGAGGTTTATGGACATGTTGATATAGACAAATTAGCGGGTCCCAGCGAAATCCTTGTCATTGCCGACAATACAGGTGACCCAGATTACGTCGCCGCGGATCTCATCTCGCAGGCGGAGCACGGACCCGAATGCGCGGCGATCCTTATTACACCGTCTCTCGGTTTCGCCGAACAGGTGAAATCAGCGATCGAGGTTCAGGGAGAATCCTTACCTCGCCGCGACGAACGCACAGAGGCATTTGCCAACTTCGGTGCGGCGTTTATCACCTCAAATCTATCCGAGGCGTTCACCCTCGCTAACGAAATCGCACCGGAACACCTGGAACTTCACATTGAAAACCCATTTGATTGGCTCGGACACGTGCATAATGCCGGGGCTGTCCTCATAGGTCCCTATTCCCCAGAAGCCGTTGGAGATTACATTGCGGGACCAAACCATGTCTTGCCTACAGGAACAGCCGCACGCTATGCATCGCCACTCAGCGTTGACGATTTCCTAAAGAAGTCGAGTCTCATCTCATACACCAAAGCGGCTTTAGAGGAGGTCACACCCTCAGTCGTTAAACTCGCTGAGGTTGAAGGACTCGAAGGACACGCCGCCGCTATGAAAATCCGATTTGAAGAAGATTAACCCACTTTGTTGTAATCGGAGATACACAAGATGTTTTTGATTCCCCTTAGCCTACTTTTCCACCTTTCCGATCCTGACATATCCAGTGAAAAACCTGTCCTGGCTCCCGTCGCGACGTTCTCAATCGTCGGATATGACGCAGAAACGGGTGCGCTTGGCATTGCTGTACAATCCAAATTTTTTGCTGTTGGTTCAGTCGTGCCGTGGGCAGAGGCAGGTGTTGGCGCGATTGCGACCCAATCTTGGGCAAATACGACTTTCGGTCCGAACGGATTAAAATTCCTCAAAAGCGGACTCTCCGCAGAACAGACGCTGGAACGCCTTATCGCGGAGGATTCGGGACGTGCAACGCGTCAGGTAGGTATCGTGGATGCGAAGGGCAATGTTGCTAACTACACGGGAAAAGAATGTAACGAGTGGGCAGGTGCCGTCTCAGGTAAACATTACACGGCTCAAGGCAATATCCTCGCTGGTGAAGAGGTCGTCAAGGCGATGGGCAAAGCGTTCGAGGAAACAGACGGCGAACTGGCGGATAAGCTAATGGCGGCACTCTTCGCGGGGCAAGAAGCAGGTGGTGACATCCGTGGGCAACAGTCAGCCGCCCTACTCGTCGTTCAAGAAGACAGTGGCTACGGCGGGTTCAATGACCGATACATCGATCTACGGGTGGACGATGCCGAAAAGCCGATCGAAGAACTCCAACGGTTATTGGAGATTCATAAGCAATTGGTCCCCCGGTAGCACGATCGTCATCATCAACATTGCGATGACGGTTCTGAACCAGATACTTCCATCGATTCATCCAACACAAGCAGCGGACGTTTAAAACGCGAACGAATGCCGTTTGCAGTGGCTAAGACGACCGGTGAACGTATAATCCGACGTTCCAACTTCCGCTTTCCGGGAATATCGCTGATGATAATTCCTATCAGCATCGTCAAAACACCTTGTCCTGGTAAAGGTATCTGAATAATCCCCACAACAACCAAGACTACCGCGAATAGATTTTTTAAGCACTTGAGACCTATCCGTAAAACGGGGTGTCTGATACGGTTCTCCTGTCTATTCGGCAAGAAATAGTCAGAAGGTAAGTAGGCAATAACCAGCGTGCAAAAGAGGATACTAACGACAAAGCTCGCGATGGAGACGAAAATTAGTATCATCCCATGCAGTTTTAACCATTCAAAGAGAACGTAACTGTAAGTTTTTAACATATCAATAAACGCCAAAAAAGTCCTCTCCTCATCGCAATTCATCGACGCGAGACAGCCCCCCCGTCAATAGTCATAATATCACCACTAACATAGGCGGCTTCATCAGAGGCAAGAAACAACACAGCACCGATATAGTCCCACACCGTTGCCCCCCGTTCAAGCGGCGGCGTGTCCGGTGAAGCAGTCGGTAAATCCGGTAGTGTGTCATCTTCAGGAAGATTCCGTGAAGCATTCATACCCGTCGGTGCACCACCGCCTGGTGCGACAGCATTCACGGTAATACCGTGTGGACGCAGCTCGAGTGCGAGACTCCGCGTGAGCCTATTCAGCGCAGCTTTACTCACACAATAACTCAAAACACCGACGTGAGATTCCTCGGCAAAAATAGACGAATTGTTAATGATACGTCCTCGTATCCCTTGAGCAATCATCACTTGAGCGACCGCCTGTGCGCAGAGTAGACATCCCTTCACATTCACCGCCATTACCGTGTCAAACTGCTCCGGTGTCACTTCAAACAACGGCTGTCCACCGAGAATTCCGGCGTTATTGAAGAGAATATCGATCCGTTTAAATGTCCCCACTGCGGTCTCTACGGCCTGCTGTACCTCCTCAGGCACAGTGACATCCAAAGGAACAGCAATCGCCTTCCCACCCTCAGCGCGGACTTCAGCGGCGACAGTATCTGCACTCCTACCACCGGCAACAACGACAGACGCGCCTTCACGTGCGAACGCTAAACACGCTGCTCTCCCGATACCTAACGGGCCACCACCGCCTGTTACAAATGCAACCCTGTTGTCAAAACGCATCCAATTCTCCCCTTTCACACAATTCCTGTTTTTCATTTCTCATGTATTATAACCTGAGTTGCCACCTATAGAAGATTCCATCAATTTTTTGAGAAAGTTGCGGCATTCACACCTTCGCTCCAGCAGAGCGATATATCTATAGAGAAATTCTGCTTTTTTTTCAGCTCCAGCGGAGCAGTATAATATTTTAAGTCCAACTCATGTTATAATATTTTATCATAACGTCCGTTTCTTATGCAAAGTTTCAAACGATTTGCAACAGGAAGAGCACTTTCATCCGAGCGCCCGACAAATTTCCCCTTGACAAATTTGAATCAAAAACACTATTATAGTGAGTGAAGTAGCGTAGAATGCTGAAATTTAGGCGTAATTTCACGTTTCATGACGAAACAAGGAAGTCTTATAGTGGAACACACCCCAAAATCAATCCGCTGGTGGCCCCTTTGGGTTGTCATCATCTTAGCTATTTTAGGTGCGCTGGTGACATGGATTGCGGACGCGGGCCATCGCCAAGACAAGATTCTTTTAACCACCATGATTGTCATCGGTACAACCATCCTAAGCATCTTATGGCTATTATTCCTCTCCGAAATGAGATGGCGGGGTAAGTTATTTGCCCTTGCGGTGATCGCATTAGGTGTTTTTCTCAGCACCAATCTATTCGAATTCAAAGGATTCAGCGGCGACCTCGTGCCGATATTTGAATGGCGTTGGCAAGAGAGTCAAACTACCTTCCAACTCAGTTCTGAAAACCCGTCGGCACCCCAAATGTCCAAAACGGACTATCCACAATTCCTTGGGCAGCATCGAAACGGTGTCATATCCACGACGCAATTGAAACTTGATTGGGAATCCTCTCCACCAAAGTTAGTGTGGCGGCGACCTGTCGGTGCGGGTTGGTCAGGATTCGCAATTGCCAATAACTCAGCAATCACACAAGAACAGGAAGACAACTGGGAAAAAGTCGTCTGTTATGACTTACACACCGGCGATGTCCAGTGGAGCCACAAAGATAACGCGAGATACCACGCCGCTCCTGCTGGGATCGGACCGCGAGCCACACCAACGATTTCAGGGAATAGGGTTTATACCGTCGGTTCAACAGGAATTCTCAACTGTCTCGATTTTGAGACGGGAGAACAACTCTGGACAACCAACATCTTTGAAGAGCACGAGGCAGAAACACCCCCTTGGGGCGTAAGCATTTCGCCGCTCGTTTTCGGTGAACTCGTTGTCGTCAGTGCTGGCGGCGCGGTTGCCTACCACAAAAAGACAGGCGAAATTGCTTGGGTAGGCTACAGGAACAAGAGCGGTTACAGCTCACCCTTCCTCACAACCCTGGCGGGTGTAGAGCAAATCGTGATTTTTAACCAAGGTCTCGTCACCGCGCATGAACCATTGAGCGGTGAACTCTTATGGATGCAACCGTGGCCCACGCCTGCAGTGGAATGTGTATCGCAACCTGTACCGTTATCTGATGACAAACTTCTTGTTTCAAGTGGTTACGGTGTCGGTGCGAAACTATTTCAAATTTCTCGTAACCCGATGGGTGAATTCAACGTCTCTACTCTATGGGAGACTATATATCTAAAAGCCAAATTCACTACCATCATTTACTACAAGGATTATCTATATGGACTGGACGATGGAATTTTCGCCTGTATAAACCCAGCCGATGGCACACGTCAATGGAAACGAGGTAGATATGGACATGGACAGACGCTCCTGATTTCGGATGTTCTCCTCGTCCTGACCGAATCCGGCGAAGTTGTACTCGTAGACCCAAACCCGAACACCCATATAGAACACGCACGTTTTGCAGCCGTAAAGGGTAGAGCTTGGAACACACCCGCACTTGCCGGTGATTATCTTCTCGTTCGAAGCGATCGCGAAGCAGCATGCTATCAGCTACCAACTATTAATTCCAACGTTGAGTGATTCACAACTCAGACGTATACTTGCACTCATACATAATATACCCTTCAAAGAATGAGAAAGGAAATAGGGGGCAGAATGTTTAGATATATACGAAAGTTATACCCTCTCACGGTCTGTTGTAGTATCGCGCTATTACTCCCGATATTCAGCGCGCCAGCGGCAAAATATTGGAGCGTCCCAAGTAAACTCCGGGCAACGATTGATTCGCCCTTGGAGGCAACCTTCGAGCTCTTTATCAAAAACCGGCGGAGTCGTCGAATCTTGGCAACAACCGACCGGACGAGTTTTGTCGTCTACGACATTTCAAAAAATAAAAAAATAGTGTCGATCAACGAAGATCGGCAGATGATGGCAGCCTCGCTTATTAAGAACTTCGTTATGCTCGCCTATTTTCATGAAGTCAAACACGGACGGCGAGCACACACTGATATAAATCGGGGACACCTGCGAGCAATGATCCAGGTGAGCAACAATTCATCAACCAACTACTTTATTCGACTACTCGGCGGTCCCGCACGGGTTAATCGGATACTGAAAGTTAATTACCCCTATTTTAAGCAGACGCGGATCGTCGAATACATACCAGCCGGCGGACGGACTTACAAGAATATGACATCTGCGCGTGATCTCAGCACGTTCTTTCTGCGGTTGTGGCACGATCGACTCCCGCATTCTGAAAAAATGAAGTGGTACTTCAAGCTCAAAAACGGAGACTACATCTTTAAAAAAACCTACATCCCGGCATCGGTGGCGGTTTATAACAAGACCGGCACTGTCTACGGATTGGTAGGAGACGGCGGCATATTAGTGCTCCGAGACCCACAAGGCAAATTGAGACCTTATATTTTTGTTGGACTAATGGAAGACAGGACCAAAACCAGTTACAAAAACCGCTGGCAGCCCTTTGCGAATTGGAGAAACCAGCGGACCTATATCTTGCGAAGGCTGTCCGAACGTGCCTACAAGTATATCTATGAAAATCACTACGGCGGTAGTCTCGCCCGTCGCTAATTGCTCTGAGGGAACCCATAATGCGACGCATCGTTGACATCGGCAGACGCATTGAACTCATACCCATCGATCCACACTTCCACGATATTACTATTGGGCTGTATCGTCAGCAACTTGCTGATGCAACGACTGGAACAGATACCCCTGCTTTCCTTGTTCATACCTATAGCCAGATGACAGGTGCCACTGAGAGAATTGAGGCAGTTGCGGAAGCCATGCAAATACTCGGTGGCATGCTAAAAACCGCTGATGGTCTGCTCTATTTCCCTTGTAAACATACCCATGAAGCCGCATGTCGCCGCGTCTTCTTGGAGGCATGCAAACTCACATCAAACACCCCCGCCGAACCACGCCCTTTAAACATACTGGATAGGAAATCACAACTCACCATCACTGTTGATTCAACCGGAAGCGGTATCTATCGGGTTCGCGCGAATGGTGAAGGTAGAGGCGCGGCACGGCGAATCTCAGCCATTGCAGGCGGCTTGATGAAATTAGGCGAAATGGAGGACATTGAAACCGGCAACAAGGATACCGTTGGTTTTGCCTGTGGACACTCCCATGACGCGCTTGTCGGACTCCTGCTGATCCGCGCCCCGAACGTCAGAATCACCTTGCGAGAAGCGGAGATGGGTGCCGCACGCGGGGTACTTTCAGCCCCAAGTCAACAGACCTAAAGATCAGAAAAATAGGTGGCATGCAGAAAGCCCCTCTCGTCGAACGCATTCTGCAAGCGATAAACACTCAGGGAAATTGAAGGAATTCAAGGATGTACAACCAAACACTTAAACCTATGACAGGTCGTGAACGGGTGCTCGCCGCGCTCAACAATGAACCAACCGATCGCACACCTATCTGCAATCCGACTTCCGTCGCGACTGTTGAACTGATGGATCTCGTCGACGCTCCTTTTCCACAGGCGAATCGAGAGCCAGAACTCATGGCACGACTCGCCGCTACAGGATATACCGAACTCGGATTCGATACCATCATGCCCGTTTTCACGATTATCCAAGAATCCAGTGCACTCGGTTGTAAAATTCAGTGGGAACAGAAGGACAACTGGCCCACGGTGAGAATGCGAGAACCGATCTGGGAAGACGTTGACGATATTGTTGTCCCAGACGACTTTTTAACACATCCAGACACCGTGTGCGTTCTGGAAGCGATTAAAATCCTGAAAAAAGAATACGGCGATGAAGTCGCAGTCATCGGGAAAACCATGGGACCCTGGTCGCTCGGTTACCACTGCTTCGGCGTTGAACCTTTCCTGTTGCTCTCGCTCGATGATCCGGGCAAAACGAAACTCGCACTCGATCGGATGAAGGAAGCCACTGTGCAATTCGGGATCGCACAAATCGAGGCGGGTGCCGATGCACTTACGCTCCCCGACCACGCCACAGGTGATCTCGTCAGTGGTGAATACTATCAACGCTACCTACGGGACCTGCACATCGAATTCGTTGAACGTATCCCTATCCCCTTAATTCTGCACATCTGTGGTCGGACTGTTGATAGGATGGAATACATCGCACAAACCGGCATGTCCGCCTTCCATTACGACTCCAAAAACGAACCGCAGGAATCAATGGACATTGTGCAAGAGCGCATTGCCCTCGTTGGAAACATCAATAATCCTGAAACACTGTTTTCCAAAGAGCCGGAAGATGTTAAAGCGGAAGTCGTAAAAAACCTTGACGCAGGTGTTCCGTTGATCGGACCGGAGTGTGCGATCCCACTCCAGACGACCATCGAAAATCTGCAAGCGATACCCGAAGCAGTTCAAGAATGGCACAAGGCACAAACATAAACTACCTACGGAAAAAATAGATGAAAAAAATTACGGTTTTACTGCTAACGATCTGTTCAATCTTGAGCCTTTTAACCGTAGGCTACACACAAGAGACGAACCTTGAACAACTACAGGCATCTGATGTCAATGCTGACGGAGTCATAAATATCCTTGATCTGACGCTCGTCGCCGTGAATTTCGGCACGACACCCGTCGCAGATCAAGCCCTTAACCCGGATGCCAATGGCGATGGCAGCGTCAATATCCTCGATTTAACGCTCGTCGCGAGCCATTTTGGTAGCAGATCCGGCATCCCGTTTGAAGTCACGGATGCAACTTTTGACGATATCGTCTTGGGTTCTGAACTGCCTATTGTCGTAGAATTTAAAGACGATACCTGAATATATTGCATATTGATGCGACCGGTGGTCGCAGCAGTTGCATTGGAATATCGAGATGTCTTCAGTTTTGTAAAGTTGGATGTAAATACGCAACGCGGGAAAACAGCCGAATATCGCATTCGTGGAACGCCTACTTATATCGTATTTAGGGACGGAGAGATTGTCCAAGGCTTCGCTGGTGCCATGCCTAAGGCTGAATTGGTGCAACGAATCCTTGGAATCTTAGAGATTGATGAAACTGAATAAAGTTAACATGAGTTTGATAAAGTGAACCCGTATCACAAACTGTATGAAGTTTCAATACATATTTCGGTAATTCCGTAACATCTCCGGTGTCCCTTCCCAGTAACGGGTGGGAACCCTAGTTAGGAATGCAGATCGCATTTGGGCGAGTACGCCGCAAAACCGCACCTACCGTACTACTACAATCGAAACCGAAACAGTCCGGAAGAGAAAAGCACACACATAAACTATCTACGGAGAAAAACAGATGAAAAAAATCACCTATTTATTCTTAACGACCTGTTTAATCCTCACTCATTTAAGCGTCGGCTATACACAAGATGCTGAGCTTGATACTTTAAAAGCCTCCGATATCAACGCCGACGGAATGGTAAATATCCTTGATCTGACGTTGGTCGCCGCGCATTTTGGCACGACCCCCACCGCAGATCAGACCCCTAACCCGGATGTCAACGGGGACGGCAGCGTCAATATCCTCGATTTGACGCTCGTCGCGAGTCATTTGGGCAAAACAATCCGTCCACCCGTAGCGTTCGTTAGTGCAAACCCAACAATCGACTCGCTGTTAACCGTGGACGACACCATCACACTTACCTTTGATAACATGCCAGACGACGTTAGGGTAAACACAGGTGTCGCTACAGTTATTGACAAAACTGTGAAAATCACAGGTCCCTTCACCCCAGGTTCTGTTGAGTTGACAATCACTTGGGCGGATGGAAACCAAACGCTCAACTATACCATCAGACCTCCGGCAGTATTCGTTAGCGCGAACCCAGCGGTCCAATCGGAAATCACTGTGGATGACACCATCACTCTTACTTTTGACAACCCACCAGAGGATGTTACGATAAGCACGGGAACGGCTACAGTCACTGACAAAACTGTGGAAATCGTAGGTCCTTTCGACCCAGGCGCACTCGCATTGTCTATCACTTGGACAGATGGTAGCCAGACCCTCAACTATACTATCAGACCGCCTGCCGCGTTCGTCAGCGCGAATCCAGCCGTTCGATCCGAAATCGCTGTCGACGATACCATCACGCTTACTTTTGACAACCCACCAGAGGATGTTACCGTGAGCACAGGTGATGCCACAACTATTGGCAAACGGGTGCGAATCACGGGTCCCTTCGACTCAGGGGCACTCACACTGACCGTCACTTGGGCGGATGGTAGCCAAACGCTCACTTACACCGTCGAAGTCCCAGACACCGAAGCACCCGAAATTACCAGTGGAACCGTCAATGCCGGTGATAAGGACGTTGATCCCGATGCACTGAATAGCAGTGGACGGATCGAAGTTGAATTCAGCGAAAGGGTAACCGGCAATATCGCACTGCAAACCGTAGCAGGTGTTGACGCGGGTTGGCTCGGCAAAGTTGATGGTAAGAAAGGGACACTCGAACTCGTCAAAGGCAAAGAACTTGACAACGAGATAACATACATCATTGCGGGGAAAGTCGAGGACGCTGCGGGCAATTCAACCGACATCAACCTTCGGTTCACCACTGCCCCTAAGACCTCTGGTATTCCTTTTGCAGTCACCGATGCGACGTTTAATAGCCTCGTGCTTAACTCAGAAATACCTATTGTGGTTGAGTTTGTCAAGGACGGCTGACCGTTCTGTAAACAGATGGCGCCAGTTGTCGCCGAAATTGCTTTAGAGAACCGGAACACGTTTGCAGTTGCGAAAATGAATGTTGCGCAGAGCCGACAAACAACCGGAAAATATCAGGTGAGGGCACATCCTACCTATATTGTATTCCAAGATGGAAAGGTTGTGGATCGTTTAGGAGGCGTGAAACCGAAAGCCGTCCTGCTTCAGACAATTCTGAGTGCGATAAATTAATTTAGGCAATTAAGGGAAACGGTAAGCATTCAATTGAATCTCACTAAATCTAAGGGCGGATCTCTGTATCCGCCCATTTTCATTTTCTATTAGATCCCAAGTTGCTGCTAGCGAATTTTGGTGTTTTTGCCATGTAATACCATTTCTAAAAGTTTATATTTCATTAACCGCACCTGAGTGCACAGACTCACAGTCTATGCTACAAGGAAGCACAAACTAAAAGTTTATGCTACAATTTCAATCAGAAATGGTATAATACAAGGAACGGAAATGTAATACTTCGTCTGTCTTCGTCTTTGTCGCTTGTCGTTCAGACAGCATTAACAAGGCAACTTACCCTGCCTCCGCTTTACACCCGTTAAGAAAAAAGTCTATTCCTTTACAAAGCAATACCGGAATTCACCGGTGCTATTTCTTCGCGCCCGCAGGTGCTTCACATTGCGGGCTATTATCGTTGTCATACGTTGCCAGATTCATTTTACGCAAAGCATTGCGTGCAATCTGTGTTTTTTCGTTTTTATTTGAGATAAAATAACTCCTATCGGTTATATTAGATAAAAAAATTATAAAATACCAAGTCAAAAACTACTTTTCTTGTAATTTTTTTTACCTAATGTAACCTTTTGCGAAAAAATTTTGTCTTTATATAATAGTGTCATAACGTGATTGTGTGAACTGTGTTGCCTTGCATAAAGCCCAAGACTCCGTGCCTCATTGGACGCTTCAGTGAAGGTCAACACAGTTGAATCTGTTTATGAGGGAGAACTCCATGGAAAGAGAAGACGACGCTCAGTTGGTTCATGCCATTTTGTCAGGCGACGACTCAGCATTCAACATTTTAGTTGGGAAATACGAAAAAAGTGTTCACGCCCTCGTGTGGCAGAAAATCGGTGATTTTCACTATGCGCAAGAAATTACACAAGATTCCTTCCTCCGCGCGTATCAAAAACTTTCAACACTGAGAAATCCGAGCCAGTTTCTTGGGTGGCTGTTCGTCATCGCGAATCGGCTTTGTCTGAATTGGCTACAGAAACAAAAATCTGCGAAGCAATTTGAATCGTTGGAGGACATACCTGTGGAAGAAGTAGCGAAATCTGATTATGCACGTTATGTATCCGAACAGCGCGAGACGGAAGCAACCGAAGATCGTTTTAAAATCGTCAAAAAACTTTTGGAAAAATTGCCGGAGGGTGAACAGACAGTGGTGACGCTTCATTATCTCGGCGAAATGACGATGAAGGAGATTAGCATATCCCTGGGGGTGTCAGTGGAAACGGTAAAGGTTCGGCTGTATCGTGCCCGAGAACGGTTACGAGAAGAAGAGGAACTCTTGATCCAAGAAGTTCTGGGTGGCGTGCAGATACCGGCAAGTATAAAGCAGAACATTATGCGGGAAGTTGCTGACATGAAACCGACCCCCTCTCCGAAAATGAAACCGTTCTTGCCGTGGATAGCTATTGGAACTGCTGTGGTTGTAGCAACCCTATTGATTCTCAGTGTCAGCACCCCATACCTTGCACATTTTCAGAAACTTTACAGTATTGACTTTACACACAATGATGAAAAGGATTTCGCTGCTGATTTTAGCCTAACACTCGGAACCCATAGGACTGGCACTGATCTTTTAGCCGCCCTGATCGAAGAAAAATGCAGGACCAGCGTATGGTCGGCGCAAGCCCTCGAGAATCCGGATTTTCCGGTGGCAGCAGCGGAAATAACGGCGGAAATCGTTATTGTTTCTATGCGGGAGATGGGGTTTGCTGTGGGTGAGCTCGCCACGCTTGATACCATTTATGCGCGCGCAAAACAGATGGGACTTGAAACGTGTCCCGTTGAGACTGCCGTGCAGCTGCGTCTGCGATTTCTGGACCAGTTAGACTGGACAACCGGGGAGCAACTGTCGGAATTTTTCGTCGCGAGTGAACCGTTTGTTCTGACGCGTGATGGCTTTCCGAAGATTTTCAGTGTCGTGCGGGATGATAGATACCCGCACCCTGAAACCGGTAGGGGGCTATGGCTGATTGCAAATGGTACCGTTGATGCCGGAGATGCGGAACGCCCTGACAGACTGTTTAATGCATCCGATCCTGAAGGGTCTGACCACAGCGGTCGTTTTGCATTCGTCATTCCCAAATAGATAGGACACATCTCTTCATCAGAGACGCTATCTTATCGGTATATTTAAAAAAATTAGGAGGATTTTGCTTTAGATAATGATACTGGATTTCGTCTGCCCGATTTTTAGAATGTCAAAAACACGCTGTGGTCTGTCATAAAGCGGGGGAGTGGGCAAGAGATGACGATGCCGATGGTGTTCGCGAGGTTCATACGAATGGCATTGAAGGCATCTGGACAACAGTCCGAAACTTCCTTCGCCCGTTTCGCGGTGTTCATAAGAAGTTTCTCTCTGGTTATATCGCAATCTGTGAGTTCATCATAAATCGAAAATCTGTTTCTGTCAACTTTATATCAAAACTCGTTCAAGCATAGAAATGCATTCAATCTTGACATGAGCCAACAAGTTTCAAAACCAAGGAGGACGAAATGAAAGTGAAATACACCCTGATGATCATGATGATGGCAATGGCAGCAATAATCTCCTGCTCTCCCGACAGGGTAGAAGAGCCGGAAGAGATACTGCTACCTGAACCAGTAGAACTAGAGCCGGAGTACAGTTGGTCCGATGGTGTGGTGACCATCACGACAGGTAACTACAAGACCAGTGAGGACATTGTCAAGGCGATCAACAATCGAGTGGGCTGGATGGAAGTGAGTTGGGGCGCGGAAAGTGTCTTGCCAAAAAGCGGCTTCCCGATGTCTCGGCAGAAAAAGAGTGTTGATGTAACAGTGGTGACGCTCTTGGAAGCCGGCTTTACAGAACTGGTGACACTACCGGAAATAATAGAGCGGTACCGACAACTCGGGTATCGACCACTGACACTGGAAGAGGCCTTTGAACTGCGTATGCAGTTCGAAGACCAGCCGAACTGCACCGACGAACCAGAGAATAAGTGGGGAACATTCTATACCCTACTGTCGGAAAAAGAGGCAGATATAATAATGGGTTCAGTGCTTACAGTAAGGAACGCCAGCCCTTGGTCAAGGATGATCCCGGACTACCAAATATCGTTTGGCCGCATGCTCAAAGAACGCCCGTTCTTTGATCCGTACGCCAAGGAGCGAACGGACACTTCCTGGGCCATAGGGGACAAGCTAGACGAGAACACTGGTTCTCGTTTCGCCTGTGCCATCATTAAATAGCAACAACAATGCGCGACAACAGTCGCGCATTTTTTGTTATTAACAAGCAATACCTTCGCCAAATTATCCGGGTCTGATTTGATTTGAAGTGTAATGGATAGCACCAATAGACCCAAGGTGTTCAGCGATGTTGTCAATAACAATCGTATCAGGTTTTGGTGTCAAGTTTTCCGCTACTTCTCTCTCGCAGTGAGTTGTCAGGATAATAGGTATCCTTTTGGTTTCAGATTTGATAACTTCATTATACCAAGAGGGTTCTCTTTATACAAAAAGTTCCAATTTATTTATCAAATTCACGTTCCTATAAGTATGTAACCCATCTTCAGTAAGGAGAAATCCAATGAAACTAAACTCACCGTTTCATGTTTTAGTTTTTTGTCTGGTGTTCTCGATTTTTAGTACGCCTTTTATCGCCTTGTCACAACAGACATCAATGGAGAAACAGGCGGTAGAAGATGCCAAACGAGATGTAGAGGCACATATCAATAAACCTATGTGGTTCGCTGTTGGTTGTGTGATTCCAGTGTTTGGGCTCCTTGGTCCTTATCTGTATAGATCACCTGTACCAACTGGGAGGACTATTGGAAAACCCGCAGAATATGTTGCCTTCTATTCTGATGCTTATCGATCGGAAATGGAAAGACTTCAATTTCAGTATGCCTTAACTGGTTGTGTTAGTGGAGCAGTCGCGCAGGGATGTTTGCTATTTTTTTGGCTAGCAGCCGTAGGATCAAATTGAGAAATGCTATATCTCCAGGAACTATACCCTCTATCTCCGTAGAGAGTTCCATGAAGCCTCTTAGCGAAGTGTCGTAGGAGGCTTCGGTCATCTATATTCTCGTGCATCAAAGCAACTTCTAAAACCTCGCCCTTGTCCCTGATAACTATGGTGAAATTTACAATCACGTTTACACTTATTCTGAATGAGGAAGCGTTTGTAGTAAGGCGATTTATCGTCCATCGTATGAAAAAGGGTCAAAGTATTTTTCAATTCACCGCAAATGAAGTTTAAAACTATAGAACCCTTCGAGTGGCGTTTTTGAACATTCCACGCCTGCGGCAAAACGCAGGCCAAGGAGATGCGCGGGTTCTCACTGACCCTAATCGTGTAGAATCCACAAAAGAGATACCGTGGCAAGTGCCGAGGTTGGTAGTAAAGATAGGTATCCGTCAAAAGCGTCGACACCTCTTGTCCCAACATACCAAAAGGGTTCTCTTTATTCAAAAAATCTTTGATTATTTATCAAATTCACGTTTAAGTCGCATTGCTTTTGAATCAAAAAATGGAGGGACTTCGTGTGCTTTTTTAGAGGCAAAATCTTCATATTGCTTTTATGTCTTGTGATCTTCTTTCCGGTAGTGGCTCTGGCAGGACCGGGTCGAACAGGCGCGCAAATTTTGAACCTTGGTGGCGGTGCGCGGGCGAGAGCTCTCGGCGACGCTTTTTCTGCGATGTCTGGGGATGTCACCACAGTGCTTTGGAACCCAAGTGGACTTGTAGATATACCCAATAGTAAATTCCGTACTGGTAGACAGGCAACCCAAGTCTCAATGTCTTATACAGATTACGCCACTCCTTTCGGAGAAGCCATAGGATCATCATACTATGTCATCATCTCTGGCGCGATGCCCCTCGGTGATGTTGGCACTATCGGCGCGACACTCCAGATGCAGGGACAGGGCACAATCGCTGTGACAACAGATTCCCCTGATATTCTTCGTGAGGAAAGTCTCGGCACCAATTTTGCCCTGACGTTCTCATACGCCGACCGTATAACAGAGTCTTTATCAGCCGGAATCAACGGTAAAATGATTCGGATGGTTCTCGGACGCGAGAGTGGAAGTTCCTATGCGGTTGATTTGGGAATGCAATATCTCCTGCCATTCGATTCTATCTCCACAACGCTCGGTGTTGCAATACAAAACGTTGGACCCGGTATCTCTCTTTTTGATGAGAACCGAGCAGATCCCTTACCGCGGTTTTTGCGAATTGGTGCCTCCATGAGTCTTTTTCGTACGGAGTTTCTCCATATTCGTCTCGTAAGTGGTGTCACTGCCTATATTGATAAATTGGCAGAGGATGAAAACGAATTAGCCATTGATTTGGAGCGGCTTAACGCTGAAAGAGAAGAGAAATTGACCCGAGCGCAACTCCTTTCGGATCGCGGGGTCGGTATCCGGGCATTTGAATGGCGGCACCTTCAAAAGAGTCTCGGTTTGGAGTATTGGATCGGTGACATGCTTGCACTTCGGGGCGGCTATAAAATTGAACCCGGCACCAACCTATCGGATTTAACGGATCTATCGAATTTAAATCTATCGAATTTAAGTAGTGGGCTTACTGTTGGGATCGGTGTGAAGACATATTTATTCAATCTTGATTTGAGTTACAGTACGCCTTTCGGTCAAAACAAGAGAGGGCTTATTGAGGCAACAGGAATCATCGTTTTTTAAATTATCGTAAAATCCGTACAGATTGCGAAAAACAGGAGACTCACTTCATGAAAACGACACTCTCAATGATTCTCATTGTGTTCTTTATGATGCCTACTCTTACACCAAATGCCTTCGCCCAAGATTCACTGCAATGGGGTTTACCTGAAGGGGCCAAAGTCCGCCTCAGCAAAGGGTCGATAGCCAAAATTGCGTACTCTCCCGATGGTACGCGTTTGGCGGTTGCGAGTTCTATAGGTGTTTGGATTTACGATGCACAGACTGGACAAGAACTCGATCTGCTCCCAGGAAGTGCGTATGACGTAGCATTCAGTCCCGATGGACAAACCCAGGCAAGTGCAGATGGAGGGGAAATCCGTTTGTGGGATGTCAATACTGGAAGACACATCCACACCCTTGAGCATACGGATGCGGTCTGGGGCGTAGCGTTCAGTCCCGATGGCAGCACACTCGCAAGCGGGAGTTCGGACGGCACGGTGCTGCTATGGGACACCACACCTACCTCACCGGAACCGAAACAAATCGCTGCGGATGTCAATAAGGACGGTATCGTCAACATCATCGACCTGACCTTGGTCGCGTCGAATTTTGGGAAAACAGGACAGAACACTGCCGATGTCAACAGCGATAGTGTCGTCAATATCGTTGATCTCACATTAGTTGCGGGTGCGTTTGGCACGACCGCCGGTGCGCCGTCAATGTGGAATCTTGATCCAGAGATCGCGCCTACAAGAACCCAAGTAGAACAGTGGCTGCGTGAAGCACGGCAAATGAACCTGACAGATTCCACTTTTCAGCGCGGGATTCTCATCTTGGAACAACTCCTTGCATCATTAACTCCAAAAGAAACAGCATTGCTACCCAACTACCCCAACCCATTCAACCCAGAAACGTGGATACCCTATCAACTATCAGAACCTGCGGAGGTCAGTATCTCTATCTATTCAGCAGATGGAAGATTGGTGCGGAGATTGGATTTAGGGCATCAATCTGTGGGGGTGTATGAATCTCGGAGCCGAGCGGCGTATTGGGATGGGAAAAATGCCCTCGGTGAATCTGTTGCGAGCGGTTTGTATTTCTATACGCTCACTGCAGGCGATTTCACCGCGACACGCCGAATGCTGATACGGAAGTAAATTCGTGTCTGTGGACGGGGATCGAGGTAAAACACTCTTTTTAGAGTTAGCACTCCGCGGCTACGACCTCTCGAAACTACGCGACGAACCGACAACCGCCGAGATACTCAAAATCGGATAAAAAGGCGTTTGCAATGTTAAAGAATTTTTGGTGGATCTCGGGGTATTGAAGCATAACCCGCCCTATAAACTCGTCATCAACGGGAACGAACTGAAAATGAAGGATATCGAAACATTTTAAGGAGGCACTCTCTTGAAATCTTTTTTCAGAAGCGTATCGGTGTGGCTCTTCATTCTGAGCTGCGGAGAAGAATCGGAAGACCCGATCCGCCTGCAGCCCGAAGGTGCTACAGGGACGCTTGCAGCGATGAAAGTGCCAACGCAAGCGGCACCCGCGGCACCCCAGATGTTAGTGCCAGCAGGGACACCGACGGTAAAGTCAGTCGGCTACTACAGCGACTATAAGTTAACGAAACCCGTGAAAGGGGGCGTCCCCGCAGGGAAGACCCTCTTCATCAAAGTTGAGTTTTCCGAAGGGATGAAACTCGTTGTCGCTGACGATAAGACCGCCCGCCCGATACTCTATCGTCGGATCGCAGGGAAACTGACTCGCTTCCGGATGGTAAACTTCGATGCCAAAGGTGAGGACTTTGTCTCTGGTGATGCGAAACCGGCGAAAAACCAGAAAACTTACCTGTGTAAGTATACGGTGAAACCCGAAGATAAAGGGGTATTTGTCTTCGCCGTCGGTAAGTTCAGTGTTGACCGACAAGGGAACAAACTCCCTGCATTCTACACGCACACCGAGAGGTTGCAGATCCGGAAATCTTTGTCCCCGAAAACAGAGTCGGCTGACGAAGAACAAAATCTGGCAGACACAGAACCGCCGGCCGTCGTGTCAATTGAGTACTACTTGAATGGTAACGCGACGCTGAAGGTAAACCCAGTGACGGAATCCGTCGGCGCGGGAACCGATATCTTCACAAAGATAACCTTCTCAGAACCGGTAACACCCGTCATCACCTACACGACCGGTGGGGATGAAACGCGATATGCGCGCGCTGGACGTTTCGGTGTGCACTGGCGCGACACCTGCAAGCCACTGGATGCAACAGGAACGGTTTTCCTCTGCTTATCCGTTGCATGGGAAGATGCGTTTTCTGTCACAGTCAGCACTGACACAGCAGATCTTGCGGGCAATACTCTTGCCGAATCGTTCACCATGCCAACACTTGAAGTAAGACCTGTTGAAATGGCAGATCCGGTGGTACCAGACACGACCGTGCCAACAGTACAACAGACCGTGCCGGAACAAGAGGTGTTCGGAACCGACTTGGTCGGCCACTATATCCCGCCAAATATACCGAATGAGATACAGTCCCTCTTCTCTATACTGAAAGTGCATCCCGATATCCAAATCGTGGTGCATGGCGAGGGAGGATCCGGTGGCCTATACGAACACCCTGTCGCACACATATATAGAGCCAATGACAACCTCAAGCGGAACACCTTGAGAATAATTGCTCATGAGCTGTTCCACAGCCATCAGTACACCACTGCGGGCAGTCCTGAAAATTGGGAGCAAACACCTGAAGGGGTGGCGTATATTGAGGCCGAGAGGAAGGATTTTGCAGGGGCGGGAAAGACATTCAATTACGACAAGACCGGCCCTTCAAATGAGTCCGCCGCCACTGTATTCTCATACTACTGGGGTCTGCACCATGTTGCAGGAGGACAGGTCTACGAATACATAAAGGTAGACTTGCCAAATCGCTACCGGTGGGCTGAGCAGTGGTTTGGAAAATAACTAACAAGAACATTCCGAATAAGGGCAACCACCGCCAACAGATCCATAGCACTCATGCCCCCTACATCGTGAACCTGAGGGACAGTCGCTATCAGAGCCGCAGCCAAGGGAGAACTGGTGAGCCAGATGAGATCCTTATCGAGATAAAGGAGAAAACTCAGCTACTTGAGAAGACAGAGCCGGGTGGTAGAGGTCGTGATCCATTCACATACAGCGTCGCTGACTATAATGCAGTCGCTATTGAAAACTTGACACACCCCGATCGGAAAGTTGCATATGAGTAGCACATCATCAAAATCGGCTGACACCGAGACCACCGCAATCCCCCCTGAAAAATATAGGCGCGAAAAACAGGCATTAAAAATGTTTGTCGTATTGCCGCTCTTTGTGATTGTGGGGTGTTCGGGTATGGATCTCTTTGGTTTTGGTAATGATACGGGTATTGTGTATATTCTCTATTCTGAGATCATTCCTGAGTCGCGAGTGCCAATAGATGTGAATCAATTTCTCATTGAGGAAGGTTATACCGCAAGTGTCGTAGAGACATATTATATGAGAAGTGGATATTCTGTACAGAAAATATACCTCGGTGTAGATGTTGACCCATATCCATTGCTGAGCGGACTCCAAGCACTTCCCGGCGTTCTTTCGGCAGCACGTGAGATGGAGACCGACCATCTTCGTCGCCATCCTCCGAACGGAGTCATTGATGAATTGGAACTTGACTAAAAAATTCAAGATCGACTTAACAGCCTTTTCGTCACGTTCCGCGCAACTCTTAGGCGCAGAACTCAAGACGACCGCAGACGAAACCCTCTTTTTAGAGCTCGCACTCCGCGGCTACGACCTCTCGAAGCGACGAGACGAACCGACAACCGCAAACATCATCAAAATCGGATAACACTTGAAAAGGCGAACAAAACCATGAAAAGCAGCTTATTCTTTTCTCTAATCACAATCACCTTTATAACACTCGTGAGTGTGCCAGAATCCCTCGCTCAAGAGATTTCAACACCTGGCAACCAGATGGTTCGACTCATCTACTTTCTCCCTCGCGACCGTAGTCCCCGACCCGATAGAGTCAAAGCACTCCGGCAATTGATTAAAGATGCCCAGCAGTTCTATGCTGACGAGATGGAAGGTCATGGATTTGGCAGAAAAACCTTTACGATCGAGACGGATATCACCGGAGAACCTCTGGTGCTTCAGGTTAATGGAAGGTCGAATGATACCCATTACCATCAAGACACGATTAACAAAGTCTGGCAGGAGCTTAGGGATACGTTTGGTACGTCACAGCGGATCCATTTCGTTGCGATAGATATAAGCAACGAAAGGCTGGATGGGGGGTCGTGCGGGGCAGCAAAAGGCTATTACGAACAGCGTGTAAAGGGGTTTCTTATGCCTGCCTCGGGTCATTGTTTTAACCTTGCCCTTGCTGCTCACGAATTGGGGCATGCGTTCGCGTTGGAGCATGATTTCCGCGATGATGCATATATTATGTCTTATGGGTCAAATCAAAACCGTATTTCTAAATGTGCTGCGGAGTGGTTGGATGCACACGGTTTCTTCAATAATACTCCAGCCCAAGTCAATAGAGATGCAAAGATTCAGATGCTTGCACCCACCGCTGCCCCCCCAAATGGCATTCGTCTGCGTTTTGAAGTCGCCGCTGCCGGGGGTCTACATCAAGCGATGTTATATCTCAAGCCAACACTTGCGGATCCTGCCAATGACTTTAAGTTAGATGGGTGTCACGTATTAGATGCTGAAAGCGACACGATTGAATTTGTTACAAGTGAGTTAGTCGATCCATCTCAGAATGAAGTAACACTTCAAGTGATTGATAAAAACGGCGGCATGAAGCGGCAGACATTTCCAATCAATTTTGTCCATCTTCTCCCCCCTCCAACGTATGTGTCTGTACCCGATCAGAATTTAGCCGCCGCCGTGCGAAACGCGTTAGGTTTAGGGACAAATGCTGCGATCACCCAGCAATGGATGCAGGGACTCACAGAATTGGATGCCAGAAAAAGCCAGATCAAAAATCTCACGGGACTGGAACATGCGACGCGATTGAGATCACTGGAGCTGCGGGAGAATCAAATTAGGGACATCCGTCCGTTGACTAACCTGAAAAACCTGAAGGAGTTGATACTCGATGATAACAACGTGAGCGACATCACCCCGCTTACAAACATGACGCAATTAACATGGTTGATCATCGGTAGGAATCCAATTTCTGACTTCACACCGATCAAGAACTTAACCGAATTAAGAGGAT